>Ga0049080_10000513_pt1 | contig 13037 bp, 26 predicted proteins | sample GreLakmeER15MSRF_FD_66716 | JGI IMG/M metagenome (GOLD analysis project Ga0049080, IMG submission 66716) | Freshwater lentic microbial communities from great Laurentian Lakes, MI, USA - Great Lakes metaG ER15MSRF | ecosystem: Environmental > Aquatic > Freshwater > Lake | place: Great Lakes... | reverse complement strand
GTTATATCTTGAAGGAGATACCTATGGGCAAATTACTATAGATTCTTGTGTATATGATCATGGAATTAAGCCACCTACCGCTATTTCATTGGACGTAGAGGGTAGTGAATGGAGGGTGCTTACAGGGGCTGAGAGGGTCCTTAGAGAGCACAAACCTAAGATTTGGCTATCTGGACACCCTGAATTTATGCTACAGCAATGGGATGAATCTTTATATAATCTTAGACAATGGATAAAGGAATTGGGATATGTTGAAATAATTTTAGACTATCAGCATGAGGTACACTTATTTTATGAACGATCTTAAAGCATATCTTTATTCAGTTAAACAAGAAGATTGTGCTGCTGATAAATGGGATTACGGATTATTAAAAGAATTTTTTAATAAAAATGTTATAAAACCAAAAAGAGTAACAACCCTACCTAATGTAGATAGGGCTTTTGTTGTTATTCCTGGGCCACAAAATGTAGATTATGAAGATCAAATATCTGAAGAGTTAAATAAAATAGATAGGGTAATTTTATTTATTACTGGAGATGAAAGTGCTACATTTAAAATTAATAAAATTAAACATAAAAATATTGAAATTTGGATTCAATATCCACACAGGAAACATGCACAATATAATAAATTAGCATTGGGTGTACCAAGAGATCTACATAGATACTTACCAAAGTATGAAGATAAGATATATGATTTATTTTTTGCGGGTCAAATAACTCATCAAAGAAGACAGGAACTTGCAACTGTTATGCCCAACATACCTAACTCTTTTTATAATCCAACAACTGGGTTTGCAGAAGGATTAAAACCAAAAGATTATTATCATAAAATGTTTAATTCAAAAATTGTTCCTTGTCCTAGCGGAGCAATGGTTATTGATTCATTTAGATTTTATGAAGCAATTGAAATGCTTTGCTTACCAATAGGAGATAGGTTAGATTCAAAAATGCAAAATACAGATTTTTTTAACTTTTTATTTGAAGATACTCATTCAGTAAAAACTCTTGAAAATTGGCAGCACTTGCCAGACCTATTACCTGAATTATTAAATAACTACACATCTGAAATGCATCAAGTTGTTTGTTGGTGGATTAAATATAAAAGAGATTTATTTATTAATTTAATGGACCAATTAAATGCATAAAAAAGATATAACAATTGTTATGGCTACATCTGTGCTTCCAAACCATCCAAGCACAGAAACAATAGATCAAACTATTCATGATGTTCGTGTTCATTTTCCAGACAACGAAATTATTATGCAAATAGATGGTCTTAGAGAAGAACAGCAAAATCGTAAAAAAGATTATGATGAATACAAGAATCGTATTTTATGGAAATGTTTGCATAAAGATAAAAATATTCTACCTTTTATATTTAAAGAACATAGTCATCAAACCACAATGATGCGTCAAACAATTAAAGAAATTAAAACACCACTATTACTTTACATTGAAGGAGATGCCCCGCTTACACCAGACGTCTTGATAGATTGGAATAAATGTTTAGATATGTTTGAGTATAATAAGGCTAACACTATTCGTTTTCATTTTGAATCACACATACCCGAAGATCACAAACATCTTATGTTTGGTTTAGAGGATGGTTTTATGAAAACTATGCAATGGAGTCAGAGACCACACCTAAGTAGAAAAAAATATTATAGAGATATTGTTCTTCCAAGATGCAAGGATAAATTTTTTATAGAAGATACATTTCATGGGGCAATTCAAGATGATATTGCTCCATACGATGTATTTAGTCAAGAGGGCTGGGAAATACACAAACTTTGGATCTATCATCCTGAAGGCAGCATTAAGAGTTCTTATCATTTAGATGGTCGTCAAGGTACCCGTAAATTTACGGCAGACGATGAAACTTGGGGGTATAAAGAATGAGACTAGGAATCATAGCAAGATCAGACAATACTGGCCTCGGTAATCAAACTAAAGAGTTAGTTGACATGCTTAATCCAGATAAGATTTTACTTATTGATTCCTCTTTTTTTAACAACAACAAGCAGCACCCAGAGTGGTATGACAACTATAATGTTATTAAAACTTTAAGGGGTATGCCCAGTACAAAAGAAATAATATCATTTTTAGAAAACATTGACGTAGTTATAAGTTGTGAAACGTTTTACCATGCTGATTTAATTAGCCTTGCTAGACAAAAAAATATTAAAACTATACTTCAATACAACTATGAATTATTTGGAAATATGTCAAATCCAGAGTGGCTACTGCCAGATGTGTTGATTGCTCCGAGTTTATGGAATATAGAAATAGTTAAAGAAAGGTTTGGATCTATAACTAAAGTAGTCCACCTTCCGCCACCAACAAATACTTCAATATTTGATAGTGTAAGAAATAATAACTTAAATAAAAATCATAACCGTATCTTACATGTTGCTGGCAAAAAAGCAGCAAAAGATAGGAATGGAACAAATACTGTTATTGAAATGCTTCAATACTCTAAGGCAGAGTATGAGTTAGTTATTACAACACAAACCCCTTTAGAGTTTAATGTAAAGGACAAACGATTAAAAATAATTAAATCAAATGTACAAAACAGGTCAGACCTATACGATAACTTTGATGCAATGGTATTGCCAAGAAGATATGCTGGACTATGTTTGCCAATGAATGAAGCCTTAATTAGTGGTATTCCAGTTTTTATGACAGATGTATCACCTAATAATGAGATACTTCCAAAAGAATGGTTAGTAGATTCAACAAAAATAGGTAAGTTTAATACAAAAACAATGGTGAATATTTATGAAGCCTACCCAGATAAATTAGCAAAATTAATTGATGATTATATGGTTAATGATAAGGCTAAAATGAAAGAAGAGGCTGTAAAAATAGGGTTTAATAATTTTTCTATTGAAGTGTTAAAAGATAAATGGTTAAATATTATAAATGAATAAAAGAAAAGCCAGCCTATTTCTAGACTGGCTATCTTATAGAAGATTGTTTACTTCTTTTTAGCAGCCTTTTTTGCTGGTGCTTTTGCAGCCTTTAAAGCCTTTGCAACCTCAGCAGCATCAGGCAAAATACCAAATGCCTTATCTGCAGGATTGAGCGCTCTCAATGCAACGGGTGCTATAGCAGCAACTAGTGCAGCCCATAGATCCTTTGGATCTGTTACGCCTGCCATGTATAGTGCAAGACCTGATGCAAGAACTGAGCGACCATATGACGCTAGCATTGCCTTTGTCTTATCGTTTATTACTTTTTCCATTTTTCCTCCTAGGTTATTTTTTTTCCTTTGTCGGTAAAACTACCAACAAAACTCATTATTTGTTTTTTGGACTCTTGATCACCATCGTTGTGACCCATTAAAATATTATTGATGTTTTTTAATTCTAAACTACTTATAAACTCTTTAAATTCATTTACGGTAAAATAAAATACATCTGATTGTTCTAATTTTATCTTTTTTAAATTAAGCAATTCTTCTTCTGTTTCTCTGATTACTGGAATTATAGATATCATTGTTTTATTGTAATCAAGGTTAAGTTCATTCTTTATGTATACCTCATATGGAATTATTACTTTATTATCACAAACATTGTCAAATAAAATTTTATTAGTTACAGAAACATAAAAATCAGGCATTTTACTTTTAGTTTTAGTTAAAGTTTTAACATATTCTATTAAGTAATTAGACCTATCTATATTAGATGAATTATCATTTACTGGTCCTTGTATTCCTCCAATAAGTTTTTCACTATCATATATCCAGCCTGTTAAAAGATTTATTATTATTCTATCTTTTGATATTTTATTAAATGCATTGTTAACCATACATAGGTACTGCGGGGAAATAGCGTATGGCCTTATTGCTATCATATATTTTATTTTTTTATCTGGATCTATTGTATTTGCAATTTTTACAAAATAGTCGTTATTATAAAAAGAGTATGTGAATAAAACACCTAAAAACCCAAGGTCTTCTAAATTTACCATTAACTCTTTAATGTTAGTTTTATTTGATCTTTCAAACCAGAAAAAGTTCAATATTGTTTCCTTACGTATTTTTTTAAATAATGTTTAATTACTGGATATTCTCTATGAGGATAAGCATTCATAAGTACTTCTTCTATGCCTTCTTTTTTGAGTTCATCTAAAAAAACACCAAACTCTTCGTATGTAAAGTATACAACATCTGACACTGCGTGAGGTCTTTCTCCTTCACGCCAAACTGGTCTATCTGCATAATCTTTTGGCAAGTCTTCAAAGTCTTCTTTGTTTTTTCTTAAAATTGGAGTTATGGCTAACATAACTTTAGTATTTTTTAAATCTATTGGATCTTCATAAACTACCTTACCTGTTTGTAGTACTTTTCTAACAAAGTGTTTATTTTTATATTTTTTATATGGTAAAATTATTTTGTTATCATATTTTTGTACTGCTTCCATTACATATTTGTTACTTGTTGACACATAAAAATCCAAAGGATATTGATTTTTTTCATTTTTTTGCATTGTATTTAAAACATCTAAATAATTAACAAGATAGTTAGACTTATCAATACTACTTGACATATCATTAACTTCTCCAAAAATTCCACCAAAATCTTTTTCATAATCTTTTGTATAACCTTGAATAAAGTTTATCTGTAATGTATTTGGCATAATTTTTTGCATGCTTTTATTTATCATATAAAGGTATTGAGGAGAAATAGTATATGGTCTTATTGCAACTAAACATTTAACTTTTAAATTTTTATTAGGCTGACTTGCTAGATATGTAAAGATATCTGAGTTTATTAAGTCATAAGTAAACATAACTCCATCAAAACCATCATTTAAAGTTTCTTTAAAGATTACTGGATCCATACTTCCTCCAAAAAGGTAAAACTTCATTATGAGTTTTTTGTTTCTGGATCGTTTGGTAAAAACTTTTTTAAATCTTCATATGCAATAGATATTTTTTTCATATCATTGTTTAAAGGATAGCCTTCTGTTATTGTCCCAAACTCACGAAAATAATTAATGCTTGGATCAACTTCTTCAACAAATTTTGTTAAACCATTTTGAACATCTTCTATATACGTAAAAGCCCAATCACGAGAATCTGATAAAAATTTTATGAAATTTTCTCTATGGATGTCATTGTCGTCTAACTCTTTTGTAGATTGTATTTTTTCAGCATATCTATTAAGTTCAAAATTTTCTAAAAGAAGTTTAGCCATATATAGTTTTGACTTTTTTAATTTTAAAGACATAAATATGCATAGCGTTGCAAAAGAAAATGATAGGATTAACAGAAATACTGGAAAGGCGTTACTCATTTGATTGGCTCTCTAGTAACTAACACAATTGCCCCATTCATTTCTAAAACCTTTTTTATTTTAATAACATATTCAAACGCTTCTATTTTTTCATCATGAACCATGTTTTTAAATTGTTTTTCATCTAGTTTTACAGTAAGAAAATGTTCATTATCAATAATTTGAACTTTAAATCCCTTTGGTGGATTAACAGAATGAAAGGCTTTTTTCATATCAAGAGTATACATTTATGTCTCCATTGTCAAAGACTGCCAAGTTTCTGACCAATTCTGCTTAGTTTTATGATTATTAAATTCCCTAGAAACTTCACCACCCTCTAAGTATACTCCACCCCATACGCCCCACTCTTTACCTGATATACCTACGGCAAAACAAGTTTTTGCTACTGGACAAGTCATACACAGAGAGTCTACAATTGGTCTACTTTCTAGATTATCCTCATACTTATCAAAATATGTATTTGTTTCAAGGCCCAAACACAATGCATTATCTTTCCATAAATGTTGTTTCATACTTACTCCCTGTACTTGTCTGGAATATTCCAACCATTACGATTAGAGGAGTAAACCTTATGAAGATACCATTTATCTTTTACTCTAATGCCCACTACAGAGGTTTTTGCTGTATCGGATTCTTTTAAATCAATTACATCCCAACCTCGCCAAATTAAGTTTTTGTTTTTTGAAACAATTTTTTCCATTGTGTTTAAACTTCTTATTAACATAATACCCCCTAGTATTTAAATATGCCAACTTCTACATTTTGTAGTTGTGCTTCTGAAACCAACCTAGATGTTTTCTCGTTTGGACTACTTAAAAAAGCAAAATAATTTAATTGATTTAAATTTTCTTGCATCCAAAGAGGAGCAACCTTATAAAACTTTATTTTTTTACCTCTAGCCTTCATTCCTTTTTCTGATACATTAGAAAATTCTGAAACAAAAGAATTAACTTTAGCAGGTCCAGCAGAATAAATTATAAACTCTGTATCATCTTCAGTCATATTTGACATAGCAACACCCATGGATCTAATAAAGACTCCATAGTCGTTAAATTTATTTGTTCCCTGTACTGCCACTATCATCTCTTTTTCCATCCCTTAAACTGTCTAATATAAATAGCATCTTATCTAGATCTACTTTTGGTAAACCTTCTATGTCTACTGGCTTTGCGGTATGTTTTTGCACTTTACCGTCAATAGCATCTGCAACATAAAATATATTATTAGATACCCAGTATGCCTGATTACCTAGAACAATAACTTTAATGATACTCTTTTGTTTGTGTTTTGTCAACTGTGAAAAATTATTTTCATTGTTATACAAAGGAATTGAGAAAAAATATTTTAAAAGTTTGTGAACATCGCTTTGGCGATGCATTACCTTTGAAGTATTTTTTTTATTATTTTTTACTACATTTACAACAATAGAAAAAAAAAGAGTCAATGCCAAGCCTACAATTATTAACTCTTTCATTTTTATATATCTTTATTTCTTATTTACAGTCTTGTTTGTTGCTGGCAACTCATTAAGACTGTCAGTCCTATTTAACTTTATTTGCATTTGTAATAAGTTAAACTCAAGATCTGAAGATTTTTGTTTATAAAATATGAGTAATTGTTTTAACTCTTCAATATTTAAATCCTCCACTTTTACCCCTTTCTTAAATTAAACGGACTATCTGCCCAAACCTTTTCTACTTGCTTTTTTTCTCTTTCTACAATTGCACGGCTCCATGAAAATCCTGCATCTCCGCCCCAAGCATCCCACATAATTCTGCCATTAGACGGAAACTCTGGGCCATCATAAAACCCTTTTCCTTTTTTATCTACTTCGTGACGAGAAAAGAAAGAGAACATTCTTTTAACAGTACTAAGAGACATTGCTGATCCATTTACAATATCAGTTGCACGACCCCAACCTACAGGAGTTCCTGCACCAGTTGCTTTGCCATCTTCTTTCCATTTTAATGCACGACGGGCAGCAGCCTTCATACCAGAAGTAGGAGTGTATGTATCAGCCATTTTTCTTATCCCGTTTTTGTTGTTTAGCAACACGTTTTTCTTTAAGAGTCATTTTAGGCTCTTTTTTTGTATTAGCATTACCTTTTTGTTCTTTATTTGCCATGAGTTACCCCTGCCTTTATTTTTGGATATGGACCAAGATCTGTTTTTATAGTACCGTCTTTTCTTAAACGAACAATTCTGCCATTTTTAATTTGCATTGAATTAAATCCGTGATCTTTAGAATAAGAGCCAGATGATTTATTAGCCATTATTTTATAATATCCCGTGTATTAAATAAACTACCATTCCAAATATTTTTAGAAATTTCTTTTTCTGATTTGTATGTGCCGCCACGACGCTTATATTCTTGTACTACCCAAGAATTTGCTACTGCAGATGGATAAACGTCAAACTTATCTTTTGCTGCTTGCACAACTCTTGCATATAGTTTAGGATCTGACGGTGTTGATCCACCTCTACGTGGTTTAATAAAATCTCCATAGTTAGGTTTTGCTTTTGCCATTTCATTTTCCACTTCTTCTAGTTTACCAACGGGAACGCAATTAGGAACCATACGTCCACCCTTATCTTTCATGCCACGTTGTTCATATCCAACCCAACATTTTTTTTCTATGTTATTCCACTTGTCTTCATCCTCATTATCTGAGTTATAAGATTTGCTTACCTGAACAGCATACATATTTTCCATATCAGATTGAGATGGCATTGTTGGAATACCAGTTCCATTTGATCCCATTTCTACAACCATATCAACTGAAACAGATAGTGATTCAATTTTCATAACTTCTGACATGCGATAATAAAAAACATATGCTTGTTCTTCCCATGCGCCATCTTCTTCTTTATAGGCACGAACAATAACTGGTTTGTCATCTTCAGCATATTCCATTGAATATTCAGAACCAGGAAGACCTAGTAATCCAGGATTATTCATAACATATTCAATACGACCAGCCATAATTCCATCATCTTCATGAACAAACATAACAAAGTCACCCTCTGCTACCACTGACTTTAACATTGGCACATCCTTATTTTCGTTCACTGACATAAAACCTCCTAGGCTATATATAGATTATATCAGGTTTTGGGATGCAAAAGCCGTATAACTTCAAAAAGATTCCACCTGTCTTTTTTTGATAAACCTTCTACTGCTACTCGATCAAAAGCCTTTGTTGATAGGGTAATGATAGGCTCTGTAGCAAAAAAATCTATTTCTAAGAATCCCTTTTCCCATAATTGCATAATACAAGAATTGACCTCTGTTATATGTTCATTATATAGGTCAGGCATAAGGTTCTTAATCTTAGGAGTAAAAGAATATAAAAGTTCCCCAGTTTCTTCGTCAACCCCTACAGTTTCTAGCCCCCCGTCAAGAATAAGTTTTTCAATCATGTCTTCTTCTTCGTTACTCATTTTTAATAAAATCTAGTAATGATTGTTTATTTTGTGCGCCAGTTATACGTTTAACTTCTTTTTCATTTTCAAATAATATAAAAGTAGGAATTGATTTTATTTCAAACCTTTCAACTAATAATTGTTCATAATCAGCATCTATTATCTGAAACTCAAAACCTTCTTTTTTTAAATCTTCAACAACTGGTTTTGTTTTTTTGCATGGGCCACACCACTCTGCAGTAAAATAAAAAACAGTTTTCATTTTTTAGACTTTGCTCTAGCCTTTTTTAATACATCAAAATCTTTAATTTTGGTTTCGCCAAGATATCCCCATGCATAACCGTCATTAATCATTTTATCATTTAATGATTCCGTATCACCATTTACATATATCCAACCAAGAATACGACCATATTTTTCTGATGAATTCATTTTTTCAGTTTTAATTACAACAGATTTAGCGTCTTTAAGGTATTTTTTTAAATAATCTTTAGACTCAAGACCAAGAACTTTTTCTGCTTTATCAGTTGTCCGTGATTCTGGGGTATCAATACCAGCCAAACGAACACGGGATGCAAATAAAATGTCAAACCCTAAATCAATAACTACATCAATAGTGTCTCCATCGACTACATTTTTTACTTCTTTTACAAAATACTCATACATTATATTGCCCCAATCGCCCTATTCTCTGTTAACTTTTCACGCTCATCAATAACTTCTAGCATAAAAGCCATCATTTTTTTATATGATTCTGGCTTATTCATTATCTTGTCATAATGGTGGTTACAAAACATTAACTCTCCAGAGGCGCCTTTTACTTTAACTAACGCTTGGGCTAGGCATTTATCGCAACGATCTTTTGAGTTTAAAACCCATTGTTTTGGCTTTATGCTCGGATGATCTTTTGTAACACTGTCCATAGTTCTATTATACATCCAATTACTTCTTTCTATTGTCGGTTGAATAAAATCCAGTACCGTTAAAAATTGACCCTATATTAGAGTATACACGAACTAACGATCTATTGCAAGTTTCACAACTATATCCTGGATCAAAATCATTAATAGATCTTTCTTTTACTACTCTAGTCCCACAAGGCATACAATCATATTCATATGAAGCCACTAAACACTCCTTTCTTTATTATTTAAAAAACATATTAGGTTTACCCTGTCCCCATCAATAACTTCTTTTACTTCGTGTGCAAGATCTTTGGTTCCAATAAATGTTATTAATGTTCCTGGCTTTGGCTTTATATTTAATTTCCGTTCTGGAAAGTTTATTTCTCCACCAGAGTATGAGTCTGTCAAGTATAATATTGCAGAATGATCATTTGAATATTTTTTATTGTAATTGTCAACGTGTAAATCGTTTTTACCGCCTTTTTTCATATGGCTATAAAAGTATGACTTTAATAAAAGATTTTTATTAAATATTTCAGATGTTGTTTTTTCAATATTTGTAAGTATTCCTGTAAAAAAATCAATGCCTATTTTTTTATTTACATCTGTTTTAACAAATATTTTTTCAGCACCACTAAGATTAAAAGATTCATGTTCCCCTTGTCCAAAAGCACCGAACACTCCATCTTTGTCTGACTTATTTAAATCTTTATCAGAAAAAATTGAAACTAAAAAATCACACGTTTCTGGGAATAAAAAATTTTCAATGCAAAATACCCCATCTGTTAAAGTGCTTATCTTTTCATTTGATTTCATTTTACTCCAACCCACATTAATTATACCAAATAATAGGCAGTTTTACAACATGCCTAGGTTGTTTTTTTTATTTTATTTTAATTGTTTTAGGCTTTTTTTCTTCTGGAACAATGCGATCCACATTAATGTGTAGCATTCCGTCCTTTAGTTCTGCACCAGATACTTCCATGTATTCTCCTAAAGCAAACGATCTGACAAACTTTCTGCCAGCGATACCTTTGTGAACAACTTCTGCGTCTGTAACTTCTACAATTTCACCCTTAATAATTAATGTTCCATTGTCTACTGAAACACTAATATCTTCCTTGGTAAACCCTGCAATAGCAAGCGAAAGCCTGTATGTATCTTCATCTAATTTAAGAAGATCATACGGAGGATATGATTGAGAGTTGATTTTGTGTGCACTATTTAGACGGGCTAGGTCTCTGTTAAAGCCAATAAAAAAAGGATCATTGAATAGATCCATTGCGAATTGTGTTACCATTTTATTCCCCTTTCAAGCGAATAAGTTAAGTTGCTCCCCATTTGGGCAAGCATAATAATTATATCATAAAGACAAAATTAAATATAGTGTGTCCCCAACGGGATTTGAACCCGTGTTAACGCCGTGAAAGGGCGACGTCCTAGGCCACTAGACGATGGGGACTTAGAGCGAATAGAGAGAATCGAACTCTCACATTAACCTTGGCAAGGTTACGCACTACCACTATGCAATATTCGCAATTATATTATTAATATAATTAATTATTTTTATTAATCTTAACCTTATCGTATTTTAAACTATCAATTATTTCTATTGATATTCCTTCTACAATTATTTTTTGACCCTTATAAAGAAATGGATTTGAATATCCAACCACAGGACAATTAGAACTATACTCAATTGCCCTACCTAAAGGTGTCACGGGTTGTAAAAAATTTTGACCGTGACTAAGTGTGGCGTCATAGGTATAAACTAATACACCATCTCTTTTAGAAGGCATTTGACAAGAAAATTTGTTTTCACGACGTGATTCAATAACTACTGCCTTTGTTTGAGATATTGGCACTACAACCATTTTTATTCCTTTTTCAATATTATTTAAAGGCACCAAAGTAATTTCAGTATTTTGCAAGTCATTTAATGGTTTGCAATAAACTTTATCATCATTAAGCCAGCCTGCAACAAAACGCATCCAGCCACTGAGTTCTTTAGACTCACCATCTTGATTACCCATAATATCTAAACCAAGAAATGCGTTAGGCTCACGAGAGGATCCAACATGTGGTAATGCCATTGCATGACCAAACTCATGTACAAAGTAAGACCAATATTGCCTATTATTTGAATCAAACATTTTTCCTGGTATTGAATAAGATGAGACAGATCCTTCGTTTGTAACTAAATTTTTTACTGCTTCATCCCAAGGGAAACCTTGTGAAGTTTCTAGAATGAAACTTTGCCCTTTCGGTAATATGAAATTCACTGTCTGAACACCCGTAAAATTAAAGGATGGATCAGCAGCAACCATCGCATCCTTAAATAATTTAGGGCCATTTGCAGCATCCCTAAGATTTACTGATTGTAAAATTTCATAGTCAGAAGTTTTTCCAGGCAGTCTTACCCATTTATCTGCTACTACCCACTCAACTTTATATTTACCCTCGCTAACGGTATCAAACCACTCAGAAGTCAATTTCATTTGCTCATCAACTCTTGATCTAAAATTTGCCTCACCATTTAAATCAGGAAAATCTAGGGGAATCAAAGCCCACTTAACTGTTCCTATTTTTTGAGCAATAGTATGTCTGGGAAAACCAGTTGGAAGCATAGCGGGTCCTGCATTTTGTCTATTACTATTGCTTTCTTTAATTTTACAACTTTCTATATTTGCACTTGGCTGAGACGGAACAGAGTAACTATTTGTTTCTACCTTTGGGGTATTTGCTACACTATTCTTTTTTGTTGTCCATTTATAAGTTTTGCCATTTTTAAGACATATGGTATTTCCTTTTACTTTATTTAATTCTGATTTAGAACAAGATTTATTAATAATTTTATCTTCTTGTACATATTTTTTTTCAATTACTGAAACTGATTGAACAGGTGTTGCATGCGCTGGTGCTAATAAAGATACAGCAGTTACAGTAGATACACAAATAATACACATAATTACCCCCTAGATTATTTTTTAATTGTTGTTTATTTTAATTACAACCTGACAAGGGTCTCCGCCCTCTTCCCATTCTTGTGACTCTTCTTCACTCATATAAGGGTCTCCCTCATGAGTGTTACAGAATGGTTCTGTTACCCATCCTCGATCAATTCCATTGTTTAACCAAATCTCAAACTCATCAAGATTTGATGCTTCGCTTTGAATATCTTTTAATATGTCATCAAAATTTGCCATATATAAATTATACCTTTAAATGCTTACTACGTCAACTGGCCCCATACAGGATGGACTAAATTTAATAGCAGCACTTACCGCCCCCATAACTCGTTTACGAGGGTCTTTAGACTTTTCTGTAGCATTTAAATATCCATAAGCATACTCAGCGCCAGAACCCATTGCTAAATAATCTAAATTATATTTAGATAAAGACATATC
>Ga0049080_10000511_pt1 | contig 13051 bp, 17 predicted proteins | sample GreLakmeER15MSRF_FD_66716 | JGI IMG/M metagenome (GOLD analysis project Ga0049080, IMG submission 66716) | Freshwater lentic microbial communities from great Laurentian Lakes, MI, USA - Great Lakes metaG ER15MSRF | ecosystem: Environmental > Aquatic > Freshwater > Lake | place: Great Lakes... | reverse complement strand
ATGTTTTTTATTATATTCTAATTGTTCTAAGTGCCATTCTTTAAATTTATCGTAGTCAACATCTGGTGGTGTAGGCAAATCTAAAGGGCAAAATAATAATTTTTTATAATATTGATTTTTTGACATATTAAATCGGCAATCCTGTTTCAAAATTTAAATTTAAAGAACCTACAAATCTTTGTGGAACAATTGGTTCTTTTATTAAATCATTATTATAATTATTTAATGCTTTTTCTATAATGGGTTTTAATTTTTCATCATACATATCAGCCATTACATAAATGTGGTCTCTATCAGTATCACCACCATTAAAGACATTATGATAATAATAACCATTCAAAATCCATATTTCACCAATAGCATAATGTTGTTTATACATTTTAAAGGGAAACTTGCCTGTAGGATGTTGAGTAGAAACCCCCATCCAACACTTATCGTTTGTTTTTAAGACAATATGTATTACTAAAGAGCTGGTTAACCCCTTAGAAAATTTTTTAAGCGGACCATATTCAGTAATTATTTTATGACTATGCCAGTGTATATGTGATTTTTTTAGCAATCTACTTAATCTTGTTCTTTGAGGATTTTTAAATATTTCATAAACACAATTTAAAATGTTAGGACATTTTAAACCTACGTCAGTAGGTTTAAATATTGGTTTACCATTATTATCTAAATTAAATTCTAAATTTTTGTCATATAAATTACTTGTAAAATAATCTGCAAATTGTTTACCTGTTTTCACAGTATCTATTAAACTACAACCTGTCCAATTTTTTGCTATAAATTTTTTAAAAATTTTATTATCATCAGCAGCATCGTAAGGATAAAATTCATCATCTTTAAATTGATTTAAGTCGGTTATTATATTTTTTAAATCAATAGTTTTTAAATAGGGCGTTAAATTTAAATGAGGTATACTTTTTAATTTATCAAAATAATCATTATCAATCATATTAAAGAGGCAATCCAGTTTCGTGATTTAGATTAAAAGAACCTGTTATTCTTTGAGGTATAATTTCGTCTTGTATTATAGGTCCTTTATATTCTTCACAAGCTTTTTCTAAAATAGGTTCTAACTTTGCGTCATCTACATTAACATATAACATAATGTGTTCTCTTGTTGTTGTACCACTATTAAACACATTATGATAATAGTATCCATTTAATATCCATACTTCACCAAGAGCATAGTGTTGTTTATATATTTTAAAAGGATGGCCTCCCATAGGATGCTGGTCAGAAACTCCCATCCAACATTTTTCATTTGTAGTTAATGGTATATGAATAATTAAACATTTTTCGTATTTACCTGATTTGCCTGTAAATCTTTTATCGGCAACATCTGCTTCGGCTAAAACTTTATGACTGTGCCAATGAAAATTACCATTAACGACTAATCTACTCAATCGTGTTCTTTTAGGTTTATTAGCGATTTCAAAACAATATTTCATCATATTAGGACATAGTCTACCCATATTTGTAGGTTTAAAAACAGGTTTAATTTCATCTTCTCTATTTTTTTTAAATTGATAATCTAAAGCATTTGAATTAACCTTACTTGTAACAATATCTGTATGTTGTCTGCCATCTTCAGTAGAGTCTATTAAACACATACCTTTCCAATTTTTTCCTAAAAATTCTAAAAATTGTTTGTCTTTTGTAGCAGTTTTATAAGAGAAAAAATCATCATCTTTAAATTGACTTAAATCCTTTATCATTTCTTCTAAAGGAACTTTAGGTAAATAAGGCGTTAAATTTAAATGAGGAATCCTCACCAATTTTTCATATAAGGTTGACATAATAGTATAAATAGTATATACTTATTTATATGATTTACAGGCGACTAAATTATACCGATCTTACTCAAATAGACGAATTAATAACCTTACGATGGAGTCAGATTCTCAAAAAAAGAAACTCACAACACGATATTATATTAAAAAAAAGAATAAGAGATTATATAGACCTATCTGTAGATATAGAAAAAAAAGATAATATAGAAGGTTTAGGACAAGTTTTTGGTTGTTTTAATAAAGATGGCCTACTAATATCATTTTTAACACAAAAATTTTGGAAATCTATGCCTGTTCATTATATAGGTAATATGACTACAAGGCCCAAATTAAGTAATATTTACAATGTAAAATCTATAGGATTAGCAGAATGTATAGATGAAGTTGTTAATTTTGCGGAATCTAAAAAATTTTATCAATGGTATTGGGGTACAGAAGTTAAAGGATGGAACAAAAGAGAAAAAGAATGGTTTGAAAATAGTTTAGCATTTAGAAAGTACCATATTTTCATTGATAGTATGTACAAACAAGGAGAAACCGCAAAATTCAAATATCAAAATAATATATTAGGAGAATATGGTTCTACTTCTTTAATAGCAATTAAATATGCAGTATTAAAACCTAAATTTTTACATAACATATTTAAACAAAAAGGATATTTAAAAGAAGATTTTATACCTTTACAATATAGTAATTTAAATAATGAAGAAATAACTTATAAAGAATTAAAAAATATTAGTGAAATTTTAGAAGCTACCAAAAACGAAAATAATATGATAGTTGATAAAGAATATTATGAAAAAAACTTTCCTGATATTGCAAAAGGAGAATACAAACATTTTGGAGCATACTTAAATAATAAATTAATAGGCACAAGTTCTATGATTAAATATTACGATAATGAAAATAAAAAAAAGAAAATATATCACCTGTGGTCTTGGACACATAATGAACATAGACGCAAAAAAATATGGTTAAATTTAATGCAAATTAAAGCAAAATACATAAAAGAAAACAATTGGTGTGAAGATAATACTTTAAATATGGTAGCAGTATCTAAAGATGATTTTAGATATAAAAATATAGGTTGGTCAGAAGCTTATAAAGTTGAAAAAACTTATAATAACAAACCATTATTTAAAATAATTTGGTATGTTTTTTGGAAACATTATAAGAAAATAAATGTTTAATTATACTTTAAATAATCATTTTAAATTTGGCTACGATAATGAATGGTTTATAGATAGACCAAATAAAAACAGTAAATGGTCTGTTCAATACGGCCAATGCAAAAGGCCTGTTAAAAATTGGAGAGAAGAATGTAAAACAGCCGCAAGCATCATATACGAACAAAGACAAGGATTACCTATTGATATTTTATTTTCTGGTGGTATGGATAGTGAAATAACATTAAGGTCTTTTTTAGAAATTAAAGTGCCGTTTAATGTTCATTTCGTAGATTATAAAGGTTACAATATATACGACAAAAGGTGGGCAATAAAAATTTGCGAGTTTTTAAACGTAAAACTTAATATACATAATTTAGACATAGAAAAATTTTGGCAATCTGAAGAATGTTTGCAAATAGCAAATTTAAGTAAATGTGTCAGCCCTCAATTAATTTCACAACAATGGTTAATGGGACAAGTAGATGGTATACCTATACTTGGTGCCGGAGAATGTTACACAGCCAGAACAGATATATCTATGCAAAAAAAAGAAGTAACAGAAAACAGAAATTATACAAATATTGATTGGGTGCTTGTAGAAAGAGAAAAAATAGCTTCTTGGTATCGTTATTTAATTTATAAAAATAAACCTGGAATACCTGGTTTCTTTCAATATACACCTGAAATGATGTTGTCATTTTTAGAAGATCCTATAAGTGAAGAATTACATAATAATAAAAGAAAAGGAAAATTAAGTAACTCTACTTCAAAATTTGATATTTGTTTTAAGTATTGGCCAGAGTTAAAGAAAAGATTTAAAAAAACAGGTTTTGAAGATTTACGTGATGAAGATTTTATACTAAGAAAACAATTAATGAATTTATATGAAGATTATCATTACGAATATTGGAGTGAGGTAAAAAGTTTAATTGAATATTTAAAAGGTAACACCAATAATATGCCAACCAATATATCTCCTAATATTAAAGATCCTTGCGATAACATAACCACTTATTATAATAATATACAGAATGAACAATTTTAGATTTTTAAAAAACAACCTTACCATACTGAATGAAAAAGGAAAAAAACTAGAATATAGTCCTCGTAATTGGGGATATAATGTTTATTCAAAAAATATAGAACAATACATTAATGAAGATTTATTAAAATTATTAATTGATAATGGTTTGAAACCAAATTTGATTGTTTTGTTTTGTGGAAAAACAGGAGAAAGAGATACCGAAAAATCATTGTTACATACAGATGTGCATTATGATTTTAAAAATAAAAAATATCAATATCACTATTGTGGATTAAATCAAGAATTAACAAATAGCGAAGCCATTTTTCATTGGTGGGAACCAATAAATGCAGAACCAATTTATCCTTCAAAAGCAAATCTAGTACATAATGATTTAATGTTTTTAGATGGAATACATTATGAATCAAGATCAAATTTTTTTAAGAATCCTGAAGAAAAATTTAAACTATTAGAAACAACTCATTATGACAATCAAAGATTAATTTTAGCCAGGACAGATATACCACATAGTGTAGTATATAAGTCAAATACTCCTAGAGTTTCTGTTAGTCTTAGATTTGATACATCATTATTTAATAGTTGGAATGATGTTATAAATAGATTTGAAATATTATTATGACAAGTGAAGAATTTAAAAATCAAGTTCAATATAAATCAATAATTTCTGAAACAAATACTATTGACATTAAAAACGACCCCGCAGAAGTTCATTCTTTATTTGACAACGAAACAAATAGGTTATTGGCTGCAAGTAGATGGACATATACTATATCCACATTAAACGAAGCCAACGAAAACACCTATTCAAGACATTCACTTAATAAAATATATGATCTAAAAAGTTGCAATTTTGAAGTAACATCCACAAAATGTTTTTTAGTTCGTTTCTATAATGGAAAATTTGAAAAAGATGAAGATAATTTTACTTTTGATGAATTATATACTTTTCACTTAAACATAGAAAAGGCAGCAGTTTTAGATTATTTAAATTTTAGAATAAATTTACACAGACGTTCTGTACTTAATGGATTATTTTTACAAGAATCAATTTACAATTTTAAACAACAAGAAGCTGAAGAAATACAAAAAAATTCTGAAGTTGTTGATGAAACTAATTTTCCTTTTTTAAGAGAATATGCTGAATTGAAAAATATAGATTTAAAAACTGCAGCAAAGGAAGTTTTAATACAAATAAAAATATACAAAACAAGATTAAATAATACAGAAACTATGCGTTTAAAATATAAAAATCTAATAAAAGACTGTAGTGATATTACAAAAATAAATTCTATTTTTAGTCAATTTTTACGTGAAAGTACAATGTATGCGAGAATATAATCTAATATGGTACGGCGCTATAGACATATTTCATAGCACACGAGGTTCATACACACATTTATTTGAAAACAAACCAGGATTTAAATATACCAGGTATCTTATTCAATTTTTCGCTTCTCAAATCTCTATGATGGATAGAACAGAAACAATAAAAATGCCTATCAATTCTACCATTTTACCTTTTTTAAAGCTTCCCGAATTTAAAAAAGTTACCACAAATTTTGAAGAATTGTGTGAAAAAAGAGCAAGATATTTACTAGATAAGGCTATTTCAACAAACAGAAAATTAACAATAATGTATAGTGGTGGTATTGACAGTACACTAATTATGGTCAGTTTATTAAAGATTGCTACAGACAAAGAAATAGAAGATCATATAATTGTCTTACTAACTCAAGCGAGTATTTTTGAGAATAAAACTTTTTTTACAGATTATATTATTAAAAAATGCAACATTGAAAGCACTTTTGATTTTACACACTATCTAGGAAACGATAACTATATTATAGTAACAGGAGAAACAGGAGACCAATTATTTGGTTCAATGGTTATCAGAAACCTTTACATTAAATATGGAAAAGAGTTTGTACACGGAGAATTAACTTACGAAAATATAGAAAAAATATTTTTAAATTCCACTTTAGATGATAAGACCTTAACAGTAGAAGAAATTAACAAGGTTATAACACCACTATTTAAAATCACCAATAACGCACCTATAAAAATAACAAGTGTATATCACTTCTTTTGGTGGTTAAATTTTATTTTAAAATGGCAATCAGTATACACAAGAACCTTAGCTTACGTAAAGCCAAAATATGAAAAAACGTTAAAAATGGAAGAAAACTATTTTGCTTTTTTTAGTGATGAAGAAATGCAACTGTGGGCTATGAATAATCCTGATAAATTAACAAAAGATGATTATAAGTCCTACAAATATATTGCAAAAGATATTATATATAAATTTGATAAAAACGAAGATTATAGAAAAAACAAAGTTAAATGGGGAAGTTTAGGTGATGTTTTTATGACTAAAGAACCAGCAAAATATATAGACGATAAAATTAACTTTGGTAGAGATGATATACCTGAAAGCATTTGGAATAACGAAAATTCTTTCGTATAAATAATAATATGGTAAGTTATAATTTTTATAATATAAAAGAAAATGTGATATATGAATCCAAACCTTACGACTTATATCAATATAAAGTTTTTATAGGCAATCACACAATTCAAACAAATACAAAAAGTAGCTATTGGTACTTAAAAGAAAATATAGTTGTATCTAAAACCGGCGACAATCAAATAATTGAAAGTGATAAAATGTGTGTTGAACTTTTTGGTTACACACCAGAAACTAGAACTAGTACATACGACAGGCTATCAGATTTACCTTATATCAATGGTTGTAGTACAAAACAATTAATTAATCCTAACAGACTTGGCGATCCTACTTGGCAATTATTATACATTCCACCATATTCAGCTGAACAGGCTCATCACGTTCATTCTACAGCTAGGGTTGTGTATGTTCATCAAGGTAAAGGAAAAAGTCATATAGGACAAGATGATAAAATTAAAACTTATGATTTAATACCAGGCACAGTTGTTATATTAGATAAAATGGTACCACATCATTTTTCAACTGACGAAGAAGGCCTAATAGTTTTACCTATACATATATTCTCAAGCACTTCATTAGAAAATCATCATCCAATGTTTGCAGGCACACACAAGGTTTAAACGAAGTTTTTATAATCTAACCATTCGTGAGGTTTGTTTATAGCATTAGTAAAATGCACCAGCTTTATGTCTTTATGAAATTGGCCACCAAAATACAGATAATCGTTATTTGTTAACTCTTTATATTTTTTTGTTATATTGAATTGCCAACGTGTTAAATCTTTTCCCACAACATCATCATTAGAACACCATCTTGTTACCCAACTATCTGGTATAGTAATCAATTTCAATCTCTCTTTAACACTATCTTCTACAAAATATTGTTCACCATTCACAGGCCCTATTGTAGTACCATTTTTTATGTAATATGATTGCCAATAATCAATATCTTTTATAAACTTATCATAGATATATTTACAATCTTTAGGATAATATTTGAAAAAACCACCATTAATTTTATATTTTTGTTCTTCTCTCCACCAACCAGGCATAGCTAAAAACTGGCCTTGTTTTATAGGATAATCAAATAGTTGTTTGTAGTCGTTAGTTAAAAGAATATCAATATCAATAAAACAAATAGGTTCATCTATGTCCAGTGACATACCGTACATTTTATTCCATTGAAGTTGTATTTTAAGGTCTATAGGTTCTCTAATAAACTGTAAATCGTAATCTGATAATTTATTTTTTAGATAATTTTCATATTCTATACCATACTTTTCACCAATTCTAATAGCAAATACTTTCATATTACATCCAAGTTATATATTCGTTCTTATCAGCTTTATTTTTATCTACGTAATATTTAACTTTCATATCTCTATAACCTAATCCTAGATAAAAAACATCTGATGGTTTTCCATCAGGTTTATACATTTCTTCCATACATTTTGAATATATGTTCGGCAATTTAGTAAAACACCTGCAATAACTGGCATACATTCCTTGTTCAGTGGCCAATAATGTAATAGCATATGCGTGTATACCGGCACCAAGATACCATTTATAATCAAAATTTTCATCTAAACTATCATCATAAACCCATTTTTGATATCCTCTTTTTTCTTGTGATGGTGTAGGTAATCTAATTTTTCTGGAAAATGTTAAAAGATAAGGTGCTCTAACTTGTTCATTAAAATTTAAACCATATTTTTTTCTATATTCGTTTAAGCCTTTTAAATCATTTAATTGTATTTCTCTCCATTCATAGTATCTTTTTTTTAATTGCTCTATATCACCATAATATTTTCCTTTTCTATCTTTATATAAAGATCTTCCAGGTCCACATAAAGTTGCTAAAGCTAAATTTTCTTTTTCTTCATTATATTCAGGTCCATAAATTTTTATTTGTATGCCTATTAAATTGTTTTTATGAGGAACATATATATGACTATCTGTCAATATTCTGTCTATTTGTTCTTTTGTAGGAATTCTTTTTTGGTCAAAAAATTTAATATTATGACGATACTCCATAGCATCTTTAAGTTTAGGATTTAAATGTTCAGTGTCTTTTAACACATAACCTGCTTTTAAAAATTCATTAGGAAAATAAATAGAAGCCCTATCTTCTTCTTTACTTCTTAACCAATCTAAATCTGAATAAGCTTGCATAGTTATATTTATCTAATTTTTTTATTTCCCTATAACCATAAATCTTGTCATACCATTATCTAGTACTTTTGAACCAGAAAAATATATTTCTTTAAGATCGGCTTGTTTTGTCAATTCTTCCGCACTATTAACACAATTGATATGGTCATCATACTTTGTATCATTAGTTGATTGTAATATGTAAATAGGATTTAAAGCAGGATTTAATTCCTTAAATTTTTTCATATGATACATATGTTCACAAGAAGTGTTTATTATCATATCGTAATGTTCTATCAAAGGTTTTATAAAAACGTTTCGTGTAAATGATTGATATTTGTTTTGTTCTTTATATCTTCTGTTAAATTTATAACTTATTAACTGAGCATCTTTATCAATATCGTAATTATGTACAACATCAACATTTAAATTATCTATGAGTATAGGCGTAATATATTGAGCAAACCATCCGCCTATTAAAGCCACCTTTTTATAATACAAATTTAATTTTTCTAATTCAGTTGCAATCCATAATTTAGATTGTAATTGAGATATAGTAGAAGAATCTTCTAATCTTTTAATTGCCCAAGGCCTTTCTTTTATTGTTTCTGACCAAGCTCTGCTCCAATTGTTAGCCGTTAAGCAATTATATTTAATATAATCTACCATAATTGTTTTATCTCATCTATCTCATACATATGTTCATTATTTTTAGTGTCTGCACTATTATTAAATAAACAAATTTTATGGTCTTTTCTTAATTTTTTTAAATCCATATCATCAGGAAATATGTTGCCTTTATACCAAGAATATACATCACCTTTTGGATATGAGTTAAAAAAACTCTTATCTTCTTCCCATATATTATAAAAAAAATGATTGTAATAATTATCTATAGTTCTATAAGTAAAAAATATAACTTCTGCATTTTTTGTAACGTGTTCATATATTGGCATTAGTTGACCTCTATCCCAACGAACAATAGAAGAATTTAAAGGTGTAGATTTAATTTTACCGTAATTTTTTTTACTATTTTGTATATCATTCCACCAACCTCTTACAATATATGGTCTACTCATTTCTAAATCAAAAAAATATTTTAAGTCTTTATGTATTAATATATCTAAATCTAAATATAAAAACTTATTACCTTTTATAGTAGGAAATAATTCTTCATTAAAAACATATAATTTTCTGTAAGCCCAAAATTTTGTTGGTCTATAAAATTTATCCCAAAATGTAGGTAATTGAATATCGTAATCGTATCTAGGTGTGTCAGTTAAACAATAAAAATTAAAAGGAACGGAACAATTTTTTTCTATTTGAAGTTTTAATTTTTCAACATAACTATTATATTTTGTGCCCCACTTGACACATACTATAGTGTTTTCAATCATACATAATATATATAAAAGATTTATTTGATGTCTTTTAAAATATTTAATACTTCTAAAATTGTTTTAGAATTTCTTATTAGGTCTTTTTTTTCTTGATCTGTGCTATTCTTAACTTGTTCTACTTCAAAAACTTTTAATTTTAAAGTAAACAAATACTCTAAATGTTTTTGATTTTCTTGGTCAAAACTAATTAAACTATTAAAAAAATTGTTTCTTAAACTACTAACTTCATCTTCAGCAACTTTTAAAGCACCTTGTTGATAATCTGAAACGACTTTTTTTAATTGTGTGCGATAGTTATTTAAACGATCAGTTGTTGATTTTAATAAATTTTCAGAACCATATTCTTTTACCAAATCTACATAATCAGGATGACTAGGGTCAGATTTTAAATAATGATTAATGGCCTTTTCGCCATCTTTATAAATTACTTCTATTGAAGTTTTTTCTTTATTTGTATAATAAGCTTCTATTATTTTTCCACTAAAAATTGCCATAATCTAAACCTCTACTTCTGTATTTTTTCTTGTTATATTATTATTAAATTCGTATTGTTTTCTAAGTAAAAGTACACTTTTTAATTCTTCTTCGTTTTTATAAGCTTCAAAATCTTCTTTAGATTTCCATAAAAAAGCATAAGAAAATGTTAATAGATCCGATGTTTTGTTTTGAGCTTTAGAAATTAATTGACCACTATCAATATATTTTTTTTGTATTTTATTAAATGTTTCATTAAATGGTTTTCCTTCGTCTGAAACTCCAAATAATTTAACATCAACTGATGTTCTTGTTAACTCTACTGTTTGCAATAATGCCATATTTTTAAACTCCTATACCTTATTTATCTTAAATACATACGTGTTGGCCGTAGTAGGTGAACCGTTTGGAAATTCTTGAGCTCTATAATCATCTACACCAGCAAAAAATGTTTGATAATTGCCTAAACCGCCTGTTAATATAGTGTTAACTGCTGAAGAACCTCTGGCCGTACCAGAACCATCAAAATTGTATTGTATTTGATTACCTAAAACAGATGAAGCAGCTTCTCTACGTATATACTCCGCTAATAATGTTGATATTTCTGCTTCAGAAAATTGTTTTATATTGTTATTACTATCTGCATATAAAGGCACTTGTGATAAAGTAACTACAGCACCAATCAAAATATGTAAATAATAGTTTGTAATTGTTTGAGGTTGATCTAAAGTTTCTGTAATTCCAGCTGCTGAATATAATGACGTATCAGCTCTTGTATCAGTAAATACTGGTGTTGAAGATACTAATGATGCACCTGCTACAGATAAAGAGGTAGATAAAAAATATGTGCCGCCTTGTGAAGTTGTTGTTGAACCACTTGTTAAAATAGTAATTGCTGGTGCAATAAATGTATCTATAAAATCTGTAGTGTTCATATGTTGTAGATTACCGCCTGAATTGTAATACAAAGGAAATAATTTTCCCGTATCAACTGTAGGTGTTACCGTAGCGGCCGTTTGTAAAATTCTTTGATATGCTACTGTTACAGTACTCGGTTCTGCTGTTGTAGCTTCAGAAGGAAAAGCCGTTGCACTTGTTAAAGCCGCACCTGCTTGTAATCTTGTATCATTAATGGCGGTTAAATTACCACTTGAACCTGTTACTGATAATTGTTGAGAAGGATTTAAAGAATATTGGTAAATAGCAAGATTTTGAAGGTCGGTAATCATACCGGCATCCATTTCTCTTAGATTACCTGATACGAAATATAAAGGTGTTCTTACTGCCATAATATATTATACATTTTCTAAGCACCTGCACCGTAAAGTGTTTTTAAAACGCCTCCAGTTGAGTTTAGTATTGAAAGTTGAACCACACTTTTTAATTGATCTTGTCCAACAGCATCATCAGCTATCTTAGCTTCAGTGATTGCATCATCTAATAATTTTCCACCTGTTATACTGCCAGTTAACATTGTATTTGAAACTGTGCCTGTATCACCTGTTGTAATTAATGTACCTGTAATATTAGGTATTGTAATTGTTCTGTCTGCTGTAGGATTGGTAACTGTAACCGTTGTTTCAAAAGCATCAGCTGATGAACCTTCAAAAAGTATAGATGAATTAAATACAGGAATAGCGTCAAATACTAAAAATTTATCAGTTCTGTTTGACTCAATTGTAGGAAAACCTCCTGTTTCAAAAAAAGCACCGTTACCAGAAGAAGTGGAAAATGAATTTGCTCTTAATATGTCATTAACTACCAAACGTGTAGAGTCTGTAGAACGAATTGTGTTACCACTAATTTCTACTGTGCCTAATGTATGTGTACTACCTGTGGCCGTTAAATTATTTGTTACTGTTAAATTATTTGGTATAGTAACGTTGGTAGTTAAACTTACAGTTAATCTATCTGGTGAACTTACAACAGCATTAATTTGATTTGAAGTGCCTCTTACATCTAATGTTTGACCGTTACCTACAATTTGTGTAGAAGAACTTGAATCTCTTATTGTAAAACCTGAAGCAGCAAATGTTGTATTTGCAACTTCTACAACAGCACCAACAATAGATGTTGCTACGATACCGGCACTGGCTAATAGAGAAGGATCACCAAAGTCAACCTGAGTCAAATTATTTAATTTAACTCTTACTTGTTCTAGTGTATCTCCTGCGTTTATGACTGTGTATGCCATTGTTTATTTTTTAATTACCTCTTTTAATAATTCTTTTATTTCAAACAACTCTTGCTTTAAAATATTTATCTCTTTTATAGTATTTCTAATTTGGTCACCTTGTTGTTCACGTGATTTAATTCTATTCATATATATCTGATATTCATTTTTATTTGTATTTACAATAGCGTTTGATCTTATATCTCTTACAAGTGAACTATGGCCTTCAACTTTAATTTTCATATTATGCTGCTAAAGCTATTCCTCTTAAATCTCTAATAATAGGAGGATAAGAAGAAATGCTACCTTTCATAACTATTTTAATTTGAAATGCCGTAAATGTGTTTAAGCCTGAAGCTGAATATTTGTATTCTTTAAAT
>Ga0049080_10000506_pt1 | contig 13188 bp, 17 predicted proteins | sample GreLakmeER15MSRF_FD_66716 | JGI IMG/M metagenome (GOLD analysis project Ga0049080, IMG submission 66716) | Freshwater lentic microbial communities from great Laurentian Lakes, MI, USA - Great Lakes metaG ER15MSRF | ecosystem: Environmental > Aquatic > Freshwater > Lake | place: Great Lakes... | reverse complement strand
GGAGTGACTCCTGAATTATATGAATCATTTCCTGAGTTAAAAGACAAAAGAGTTGGTCTTGGTCTCACAAATATTGTTGTAGAATATTTGGAATTCACTGAACGTTATACATTTACAGAAGACAAAACTGAAATTAAAAACAGGATGGTAAAACAATTCCAAGCATCTCAATCAGGCATTACTGAAGATAAGCTTGACGGTAGAGGTAAAATCAGATTGGCTCATTATTTTGTTTATGTTGAGGTTTATGACTTCAGCGTAAGTGAAGATGAAACGATTAAATTAAAGGATGGTGTAAAAAACACTTTAACAACTCGTCTTGGTTTACAAGTTAAATTTGTGAACGCTGAAACGGGTGAATATTTTACCGCATCAGGTTTAGGTGAAGCATCAACAGTTAGAGAGATGACATTACTTAACGATGAGAATTTATCGGAAGTTAAGTTCAATCAATCAACTATTGGTATTACAACCAAAAAAGCATTAGAAACTGCTTGTTCTCGTATAGTAAGCAGAATGATAAGAAAGAAAATTTTTGATCATTAATGTGGAAAAAAATATTAACATTATTATTAATATTTTTTATCGGATTAAAGGCTGATGGGCAAAATCTTGTCTACACTTTCATAGACCCATGTACTAAATCAACAAGTTTATTTACAGTTCCTTTACAAGGGTCAACAACAATATTTTTCTTAGGAAAACAACAAACATTCACCGCTGCTGACGTAAGTAGCGGTGTTTTTGCCTCATGGATTAATCAATCTTATAGTGATTATAGAAAAATTTCCCCTTGTTCTGTTCAATCCACAACGATAGTTAGAAACCAAATAACCTCTCAAATAATAGGAAGCACCGTGTCGAGTGTTGTTGGAAGTATAATGAGTCAGGCACAATCTGTTGCCTCAGGTAGTCTTGTAAATGACGATGGTGGTAAAGATAATTCAGGTGGTGGAAAATCCAAATCAGAAAAAAAACAGGAAAAAAATGAAACTAATAATAGCTCTTCCTCTTCGAATGGTAATTCAGGTAATGAAGGTTCTGTGGGTGGAAACAACAGTGGTAATTCTTCAACTACTTCGTCACAAGGTCAGGGTAATTCTCAACAAAAAGGTGAAGATGTTGTAGGTTCTACTACGATGAATGTAGATGCAAGACAAGAAAACGGTTCAGGTGGAGATGGGGGTGGTAAAAGTAGTAAAGGTGGTGGTAAATCGAGTGCGAGAAATAACCCCGTTATTGTTTCTTCAGACTTAACAAGTGCACAAAATCTTGATAGGTCTTTCACGGGTATTATTAATGTGGGAATGTCTCAATCATCCTTAACTGGAACATCAAGTTGGGGTGTTACATCTATGATTTGGTTCAATCTAAAACAATTTGCAATCTCAGGTCGTTACTCTAAAATACAATTTAGTAAAAACGGTAAACTGAAATTAATTCATAACTTAAACCTTACAGGTGTATATTCTTATGGAAACTACTTAGGATTTTTAGGTTATAGTGCAATCTTAAATGCAGGAAAGTGGGGTGTTACAGGTGCAAATATAAGTGCCGCCGCAACAAAAATACCTGAAGATGGCAATCTTTTTATAAGTCCTTCTGTTACAGCCTTTTATACAAAACCATTCAAGGCTAATGAAAGGTTGATAATATCACCAGAAATTTATATTATTTCAACACCATTGATTTATTCTTCAGTAGATAAAGTTACGGTTACAGACAGAACCTTTAGTGCGTTTTTAGGTTCAGGATTTGATTATCAATTATCTAAAAGATTTAAATTTAATTTCAATTACAAGTTGAATATGAGTACGAATCCTGATTTCCCAGTTCTCTCATTTTTCTTGATTGGTAGTAAAGTTAACCTATGAGAAATTACTTAACCATATTATTTTTATTGATATGTTCATCTTTGATGAGTCAATCAATAACATCTGCTCCATCAAGAATATTTCAATACAACACAAACTCCCAAGACGCAAGTGGATTTGTTCTAAACGGATTTAATAGTTCTGATGTTCTTTTAACTTCGGTGGGTCTTGTTAATCCCCCTACAGGAACAACATTTTCAATCACAACATCAACAGGGTTAAGCTTTACAACGGGATATAACACTTGGTCTAATATTACAAGAGTTAGTTTTACAGGGACAATGTCAAATATCAACAACGCACTAAATTCCTTAAAGATTAATACAGGAGGAACTTTAGGGAATGTTCAAATATCCGTAACCGCAACTATAAATCCTGTGGGATATTATTATAACCCAATAAATGGCCACTTCTACAGACCAATCTCATCATCCGCAACCTACGACAACGCCAAAACTTTATCAGCACAACAATTATTTAAAGGTCAATCAGGGTATTTGGTTACCATTACCTCATCAAGTGAAGAAAGTTTTATATTCTCTAACGTTCCCCAAAGTAATATTTGGTTTGCACTTACCGATAGAGCACAAGAAGGATATTGGAGAGTAGATGCTGGTCCCGAAAATGGGACTTTGATTAAAACTCAGAATGGTCAGACCGCAGGAAACATTGTGGGTCAATATAATAATTGGTGTGGGGGTGAACCGAATAATTCAGGTGGAGAACATTATGCCGTAACAAAGTGGGGAGGTGGTTCATGTTGGAATGATTTACCCTCAAGTTTTTCTAACCCATATATTATTGAATTTGGAACTTGGACTAATCCTCAAGATCAAACATTCACTGGATTTTATGCCGCAAATACAACAAACCAAGTATCTCTCGGCTCAATTTCAGGAACTATTTCTGTTCCAACTTTATCAACATATCCAACAATATCTTTGTATAGGGTTGTAAGTAATTCAGATGTTTTTGTAGAAACAAAAACAGTCACTTCAAGTGGATATTACACTTTCAGTATACCTTTTCAAAATTCAACTTATAAATTGATTCCTTCATTCGATGTCGATGGTATAACTTCCAACGATTTCAATCTTGTTTATGACGAATGTAGAAATATTAATACCCCACCAAATACAACGTCAGGTTTAGTTATGACAGGGAACAGACAATGGAAAGCCGCAGATGTTAATAAGAACGGAAAATTGGATTTAGGTGACGCATATTTGGTTGCATCACACATCACTAATTTCATACCAATCACTGAAGTTCTATGGTTCAATGCCACAGATTATAATAATATAACAAGACTTAATTTTGGGACAATAAATCCTGTAACATCTTTCACTATTAACATTGGAACATCAAGTGTTGTTCAGAATATAAAGTATTGTATTTTAGGTGATGTAGACCTGTCGCACTCTTCTCAATAAAATTATATTTATAAACATAACCCAATACCTATGAAAAACTTATTTTTGATTTTCGCAATGGTTCCCATGTTAGCAATCTCACAAATCTCCAATTGGAGAACTAACCCACCTCAACAACAATCAACACCACAAAGGTCTACCCCATCAACACAACCATCAACACCACAAAGAAATGATGTAAGTAGTTGGAGAAACGACCCACCAAAAAATAATATACAACCACAACCAAGACCAGGTTCAAATATAATAATCAGAGACCCATACTGGAATAACTATGGACAAGGATGGAACAACTGGGGATGGAATAGATGGGATATGTGGGGAGCGCCCAATTTTGGGTGGAATTATTGGTCTCCAATGCCATATTGGAATGATTGGGGTTATAGACAACCTGCAAGAGTTTACATATATGATAATGGTAAACGAGATACAATTAAAGGTAAGAAACCAGTTATTAGTTTTGGTATCCAAAAAACATCAGACAACCAAGTTGGTGGATTCTTTACAATTGGTAATAAAGGATATTTGATAACGGAATATAACGCAAGTATTGAAAGAGATAAATCTACATTTTTCCCTTTTGGAAACGTAACTCAAGTTGACTTCCCACTTGTAAATGATTTGGTACAAAGACAAAGTTTTTATATTGGAGTAGGTAAAAGAATAAAAAGAACAGGTGTTCATCTTATGATTGGTACTATAAGTGAAGACGTAAAGTGGAGAGGCAAAGATAATCTTGGATATATTACCTTTCCAAAATACAAAGATAGATTTACTACAGTGAAAGTAGGTGCTTTACACGATTATAAAAATTTCACAATAAAAATGGATTATGATCCAATAATTAATAATGGAACTTTTGGGTTGGGAGTAAATTTTTAACTATTTAATTAAATAATGGACTTACGTAAATTAATTAAAGAATCTTTAAAACAAGAATTAGATAAATCTTTAACTCTTAAAGAAGATGTTAAATTGTCTGAGGCTTTACAATATCATATTGATAACGGATTAACATTAACAAATAACGTTTTCAGAGTTTATTCTGAAAGTTATTTTGATTTGGTTAATGAGGTTAGAGAATTATTTAAAGAAGGTAAAATTGACCTTAACGAAGATGATAGATTAATGATTGAATCTGATTTAGGTATCAAAGTTAAGATTGGTAAACAATACGTCTATTTGGATGCCCCCTATATCTCTGAAACCGAAACAGAGGAAGATATTTTAACCGAAGCAAAACATCACGGTAAAAATGTTGATTTGGGTAGTCCATTTAGAACACCAGGGGGACCAAAAAAATTCGCTGTTTATGTTAAAAGTAAAACAGGTGGGGTTAAAAAAGTTACTTTTGGTGATCCTAATTTAAAGGTAAAAAACGCAAATAAGAAAGCCGCTAAATCATTCAGAGCTCGTCACAAATGTGATCAGAAAAAAGATAGAACTACTGCAGGATATTGGTCTTGTAATGTAGGTAGATATGCTAAACAACTTGGGTTATCATCTTCAAATTCTTGGTAATGGAAGTAGACAAAATTAAAAAATTTTTACAATCTTATCTTGATAGTGTAATTGTTCCTAAGGTGAATAAAGAACTTGCGTCCGAAGAAAACGATGAGCCAATTAAAATGGAAGTTTTTCAGGTTTTAAAAGGGACTTATCAACCACCAATATATCACGCCTTTATTGATATAGAACCAAATTGGGACGGTAGTTATCGTAAAAAAATAGAGAATGATGTCAATGACTTTATGAAAATTCTTTCTATTCCTAATAGACTAAAAATTCATTGGAACAAAAGACCGGCATTCAAAGACTCAGATTTATACGGGATGCAAAACAAAAAATAGTATGGATTTTCCATTTCAACAAGAAAATATCGATGGTAAAATAATAAGAACTTTCTCACCTGACGTTGATGTTGATGAATTAAAATGGCATCAAGATACAACAGATCGAAAAGTAACTGTTATCCAACACGGAGAATGGGAGTTTCAAATGGAAGATGACTTGCCAGTCAAATTGTCGAATGCCGAACAAATTTATATTCCGAAATTTGTCTGGCATAGAGTTATTAAAGGAACAGGAACCCTAATCGTAGAAATAGAACAATATTAGTTGATCTATGGTTTTATTTTAATATGAAATTCTTCGAAGAACTCAGGATAACTTTCTAAGTATCCTTGTAAAGTCTCATCATCATAATCGATATCTTCAGCATTCCAAAACCAATACAAATCTTCGTTAGCATCAAATCCATAATATTTGTGATTTTCAAATTGAAGTTCACAAATTTTATCGGCGTATTTATGTTGTCCAACACAAATAAAACCTGAGGTTGTATCTTTTATGATGTTTGGCTCACCGTATGGTATGTATCTGTTGTTAATCCAATTTAATCTCTCAATTAGTTTTTGATAAAACATATTTGCCGCACCCCATCGAACTGAGGAGAAGAATATTACACAGTCAGATTCAAATAGTTCTTTACTTATTTTCCAAAGTTCATCATCAGGATTATGTATTGACGCCCAGCATCTATGATATCCTGTTGGATTCTTTTCCTCATCTTTTAATTGAGCTTCTATGATTCCACAAACATTTCCTTCCATTCTTGAAACGTTACCTTCACACGGATAAATCTTTAGTTGAGTGACATCAATCAATACTGAGTTTTCAACTTTCTTATTGATGATTTGTGCAAGGATCGAAGATTTTGGTGTTTGGGTTTTTATTACCTCCACACCTCTATTAGAACACGTTAAAAGTAATACGCGTTCGAATTTTTTTAAGTATTCAATTGTTTTTCTTAATCTTAGAAAATTACCTTCAACCATAACAGTAAATACTTGCATCCATCCATTTTTCCCCTTCCCAAAGTTCAGAACCGGTAATCTCGAGTTTGTGTGAAAACAGATCTTTATACGCTTCGTAAATGTACAAGTAATTTATACCCAATTTTTTTCCATAATCAGAAAGTAAAAGAATTGAGTTTTTTCCAAGTGAGTGTTTGGGATAGTTTGGTAAATAAGAACTCTCTAAACCCAATATTGATTTTTCGTATAAAATATATCTTGTGTATCCAAGAACCTTACCATCCAATTTAACGGACATTACTTTTAGGTTCGGAAATTGAGAATTCTTTTTGTAGAAATCGTGAATTTCGAGGTTTTTGTTGTTAAAAAAAACGTAAAAAAACTCATCAACTTCTGGTTGATTTTCATATTCGAAAAATTCACATTCGACTGATGAAAATGTTTTTTGTTGTTTTTTATTTAAAATTACTTTGTCAAAATTAATTCTAATACTTTGTGACTGATACCAGTAAATGGGTGGTTGATTTGCAGGTAACCACCCATTTTCTAATAGATAATCTTCTGATTCTCCTTCAGGAATTACAAACGCCTCACAAAAAACCCTATCGTCTATGATGTGACCGTGAAGGTGATCAAATATTATTTTCATTTTTATATTTTTCGTCTAATTTATCATACTCCTCCGATCTTTCTTTATTTGACTCACCAGACTCTAAATCAGTATGATCATAATTAAATACATCTGTATCAGGTGTAACCCATCTACCATTTCTCTCTGCAGTCCATAGTGTTGTGTTATACTTTCTATTGATAACTATTTCTTCTTTGACAGTGAACGAAGGATCGTGCATTATCAAACGATTGTTTGGCTGTATTGCGAAATTACCATTATCCATTTGAATAAAGTGACCACACTTGTGTTGAGATGGAAATTCGCTTAGTCCGAAATCGGTGTCGCTCATATCATCTGAACTACCCCAATCTAATGTGAATAAATAACGTCCTGAATATTGAACTCTCCTTCTTGAAGTGAATTTGCAAGTTTTGTTTTTCAGGATCGGGAATGCTGTTACACCTACGTGATAAGTGAATGAATCCCATAGAACAAGTTCATCCAATTCTTGTTGGGGAGCATCTTCTTTCCAACAGAAAGCGTGTATTGGCATTCTCCACCATACACCACCATCTTCCATCATAAAATGAAATAAAGGTGCTTGGGCTGGTATGGACGACATACCAAAAATATAACAAGGGAATTTTTTGTCGAAAGAATCTTCTTGATTCCTTAAAAAATTACCTCTAATATAAGCCTCCACAATTGGAGTTGGTGTGTTTAAGTAAGACATGTAGTATTTTTGTTTTTATAATTTTTTTAAGCTCTCATTGTTGGAACTTGTTCAGAATAAGACACTTCAGGTCTTATTTCTCTGAATCGTCCATTAACTTCAGGTTCTGGTAACATCTCACTAAGTAATTCACTTAACGTATTCATTTCTCTTTGATAATTAGGTGTAGGAGGCTCTGGTTGTTCCATTGATTGTTCATCAAGTGGAATTGTTTCATCTGATTCTGAGACAAATTCAACTCTCATTTTTTCGTATTCTTGAATACACTCCTTGTGAACTTGTTCTTGAATTTCATCGGAAGATAGATTTTTATTTGTTGATTCTGACTTGAAAATTTTTCTAACAATAGGGAATAAATAATCATCAGCATCAACATCCAAGTAATCAACTCTGTTATCTTCAGAATTCCAAAAAGAAAATTCGTCATCACCTGATAATCCTTTATATCCTGCGAATTTGTAACCTGTTTTTTTGTTTATGAAATAAACCAAGATACCTTTTCTCCAATACTTTTCAAAATAGTTTTTTTCTCTTTGATATGTTGTACACCATCTTGTTGATGATCCATATTTTGCTGACGCTGAGAATGTTAGAGGTCTTAATATAACCCACTTTTCATCTTCAAACTCTTTAATTACTTGACCCTCAAGATCTTTAGTTAGTTCTTTCATAGACGCCAAGGTTATTGCACCTCTAATACTTTCAATATCTTTGTATGATGTTACATCAGTATTTTCAATTTGACCCTTATCCATATATTCCATGAATAAGTTTAAAGTTTGAAATGTATCAATAGGAATATGTTCTGAAACGTAATTCAGAAGGTAGTACATTTGGTTATTTGTGAGGTCATTAGTTGAAATCCCTTTATTCATTAATCCAGCTTGAGTTTCCAACATTAGTTGTGCCAAGTCATCTTTTTGATATTGTTCTGAAGGTTTATATCTCTTACCAAAAATTTTACACATAAGTGGAAGATACTTGTAAGATTTAGAAGTATCTAATCTTGTCATCATATCGAATACAGTGACATTCAATTCAGGGTATTGTTTTTTTAATTCATCTAAACGAGACATACTATTCTTTTTGTAAAATATAAGTAAAATAAAAGTTTGAGTCAAAAAAAATGTGATTATTTAAACCACATGATGAATGCTTTACGATATCCCGAAGTAACTGGCATTACTCCATGAACATGTGATTCATCACAATGAAATCCTACAATCTTTTTTGATTTTGGAGTTACAAGGATATCTAAAGTTGGGAAATGTGTTTCTCCACCAACTATATCATCGTTTAAATAAAGTACAGTTGTAAAAACTCTCCAAGGACAGTAGTTGTCAACCCATGTTCCATCGTAGTGTGAAAAATTATCATGATGATGATCTGGAGTTCCTAATGATCTTGAATCGGGATCTGTTGGCCAAACAGCATCTGCATGGTAATCAAATCCTTTAGTTTGATATGCAAACCCAACATAATCTATCTCCCAATTTCTAACTTCAACAGAATCATTTAAGAAATTAATGTGATTTTCAATTAATTTCTTATAGAGTAAAGTAGATAGTATAGGATTATCAACACCAAGATTAATCCAGTGGTAAAATGGTTCTGGACCGAAGTCAAGATCTTTAATGTTATTATCAATCTCTGATAATAAAAAGTCTCGTTCGTAATCAGAAATAAAGTTTTGTTTTTGAACTACCATAATTTTTGCAATCAAGATAGGATTTGAACCTACAAATCATTTCGTGTTCTTCCATACCACTAAATGACATACCTATGTGACCCTGCGGGAAGAAATCGTCCATCTTGCGATGCCTACATAGGTGTGTGTACCACCACACTTCTTGACTGTTGCGGAGAGAGTAGGATTCGAACCCACGGACCTGTTACAGTCTACAGTTTTCAAGACTGTCGCGATAGACCAACTCTGCCATCTCTCCAATGTTTTTTCAAAGATACTAAATTAAATATACAAATCAAAAGGTATTTATAAACGATGAATAATTTAGATCCGATAATAAAAAGAGCCAATAAGTTTTTCGATAGCCATATTTTCGAGGTTTATACCCAACCTACACACGACAATGACTTTTCTATGCCGACAAATGTTAAAATTGTTTTAACAGGAGTAAAAGACTATATTGTAATTGGTGAGAAAAAACCTCATATTCAATATACCATCTATATTTTACCAACAAATACTCAGTCAGATTCTTTCAATAGCTTGTGGTCAAATTTATATGGAAATGAGTTACCTATTACCACTAGTAGTATTGAATATTCTGAACTACGATTTATTATGAATCTAAAATTGGAAAATTTTTTAAAATACTTCGGTATAGATGCTAATGTAATTTGTACTAAAGTTATAAATGAAGTGGAACCCATGAAGTTAAATGAAAGTTTAATAGTAGAATCTAAACTTGACAATGTTGTGAGAACAATTGTTAAAGATATTTTAGGGTTAATAAAGTTTCAAAGAAACGGTCAGTTTGTTTTACCTGAAGATATTAGAATTGAAGATCAAACTTACAAGTTTTCTAACTTACCTGAGTTTACAATTGAGTTGGAAGTTCTTGAAAGTGACACTGTAGATAGATTCGATGTTGAATGTGCGTATTACAAAGAAGAAGATGTGATCACTATCGATATAGTTATTAATCCTGATGTAAAATATTCAATATTATATGATATTGTTGGAGAGTTAAATGAACAAGTAAGACACGAAATTGAACATATGGTTCAAAATGTTCGCGGTATCGAATTACCTGAAAAAGAACCGAAATCACCTGTAAAATATTATACTCAATCACACGAGATCGGAGCCCAAATTGCTGGTTTTAAAAGAAAGGCAAAAATAACAAAACAACCATATGAAAAAGTGGTTAGAAACTGGTTCGAAGATAACAAACATAAACATAGAATGACCCCAAAACAGGCTGAAAAGGTTATCCAACAAATTATTCAAAACTCATGAATAAAGAATTAAAACTAGTTCGTAGGGTATTGATTGGAAATTCTTTCAATAAAGATGGATATGAATATCGTTTTTTATCAATAGATCCTGACGACAGAGAATTGGCGTATAATATTGTTGTGGATGTTACTTTACCTAAAAAAGGTCAATCATATGCAACTCCTGTTTTTAGTGGACATATCCATGATATTCTTAGTAATATTTGGAAATATATTGGAACATCATTTTCATACTCTGAAAAGATATTAGTTGATGGTGAGGATTCAGTTAAAGGGGGAGTTTACATTTCTCCTAAAAAACAAAAAGAGGTCTTTTTTACAATGGTAAGAGAGATCGATCATGTTAAAATAAAAACCGATATTGGAAATTTATCATTTGATGTTTCTTGGAAACCCATGGAAAAATTTTATTCGTTGGATGATGTGTATTTAGATTTCAACTTCAACATTCAAATATCTAAGTTTATATTAGATGGTACTTATGTTAAACCTAATTTAAAAATGGCAGATGATGTTGCGGGTACTATTTTAAATGTAATGTATGATACAGACTATCTTAGAGATGAAATCAATAATGTAATCTATGATGTTATGGCTGACGAAATAGACGTTACAAAAGTGGACGATCTATACTATCAAGTACTGTTTTATATTTCTAAAATTGATGGATTTGAGGTCAATGGAAGATATAGTAATTACTACGATTTAGAACCAAATATGTTTATTTAATCCGTTCGTTGAAATTTCTTTGATAATTTTTTCAATAGTGTTCTTAGTAAAGAACCTGTAAGTAAAACGACACCTGAAGCCGCTAATCTTTTTCCAATCAATAGTAATGTTTCTTGAGTATTACTTGCACCTAATATTAAACTGTAAAGATCGTCTAATATTGGTATAATAAACGCATATGACATTGTATTAATTATATTACCCGTAGTAATCCCAATAGAAGATAAAAATCTTATAAAAACAGATTTAAATTGATCTGCCTTATTTTGAATTTCATTAAATTCAGATACTAATCCTTTTTCTTTGATCTTTTTATGTAAAGCTTTGATCTTAGTTTCGTTATCGTAGAAGTATGTTGCAACTGCGCCTAATGTTAATAAAGCAACGTTGTGAGGATCCATTCCAACATAGTTATTTTCAATCCAATTTCTTAGTGGACCCATCATTCCCCCAATAGAAGCACCCCATGTTAAAAGGAATTTAAAATTGAGATCATTATTAATCTGAACGTCTTCTATAACTTCTTTAGCGATATCATTAAGCTTTTTGGCGTTCTCGCTAAGTTTTTCTCGAACAGACTCGATTAATATAGTTTGCATTTGGTTTTCTGAAATCAAATAATTCATACAAACAATAAATACTTAATTTATATTTATTAGTATGATTAATCCAGAAGTAAAAACAGGAGATAGAATAATTTGTTATCACATGGAGAGTGAATTGTCAGTTCCTCCTGGTACAAAAGGTACTGTTGTTAGAGTATCAAGAGATCCTTTTGAATCAAATGACGAAAAAATTGTTGAAGTAAAATGGGATAATGGTAGTAAGTTGTCGTTATTATCATCACAAGACATTTGGAAACTTGATAAAAAAAATATTAAAGAGGCGGTTCAGGCTCCCCCTGAATATGATTATTTCAAACAAAATCCTGAGATTTTTGTAAATTATGATTGGAGATTTTTGAAAAAATATTTGTACTTGTTAAGAGATATTGGTTTAGTTAATATGTTTGAGTCGTCACCATTTTTATTCTCAGGGAAAGAATGGATTGACAGATATTATGGTGAAGGAAGAGAAGATGATGAGAAGTTCCAAAAGTTTTTAGATGAATCGGAGATTGCCAAAAACAAGATGATCCAAGGAACCTTAAAATATATGGAGTCTAAAGGTAAAGAAATCGAAATAGAGGAGGTCAATAGAATACTTCGTAGAATGGCACAGAAAATGGTTCAGTTATATGTTACCTTTAATTAAGTTTTAATTTTAATTATTGTCTGGGTTTCTTCCTTTATTATGGTGTATTCTTTTAAGTAACGATTATCTAAAGATATTGCATACTTTTTTAAATTGATAATTGGTTTATCAATGTTTTCTCCTTTAATGTTTCCTGTGATTGATTGAGGTTCAAAATCAATTCCAATGTTTTGCCACTCATCACCAATAATTTCTGGTAGTATTATTTGATATTCCATTATTTTAGTTTGCCTTTTTAAGTTTCTCAATTGTCCCATCTTTCCAATGTTTTACAATCCAACCATTTTCATCGAGATAAACTAATGGTAAATCTTTACCCCACGTTTGTTCCTCAACCCTTTTTTTGAAAGATTCTCTGAATTGTTCAGACCTAAGGTGAGTAGCTAATTTTTCTTCTTCTATATCCATTTTAATTACTCAAAGGAGCTTTAATTTTTGGGTGTGATTCGTAACCAATTAATTCAAAACAATCGGGTCTATAACTTTTGAGTTTCTCATCCAAAGTCTTTTCACCTAAATGCTCTTTTACTTTTTCGTGCATGTACCAATTACGTTCAGTTATCTTAACTGTTGGTAATTCATAAGGAGTTCTTCCGATTTGTTCTTTCGCTTGATCGATGTGATTTGAATATAAATGAACATCACCTAAATTACCAATCAATTCATCAGGTACCATATTCACTTCTTTGGCGATTATTTCTAATAACAATCCGTAAGATGCAATATTAAATGGTAAACCCAAAAACGTATCTAC
>Ga0049080_10000504_pt1 | contig 13263 bp, 10 predicted proteins | sample GreLakmeER15MSRF_FD_66716 | JGI IMG/M metagenome (GOLD analysis project Ga0049080, IMG submission 66716) | Freshwater lentic microbial communities from great Laurentian Lakes, MI, USA - Great Lakes metaG ER15MSRF | ecosystem: Environmental > Aquatic > Freshwater > Lake | place: Great Lakes... | reverse complement strand
CCCGCATCTAATTCATTTTTATACATTTCTATATCTTGACTTAATCGTCTATTTGGATGAAGTAATATATCTGGTCTTAATTTTATAACATAATCATATTTAAATCCATTATCAGTCTCATATTCATTTTTTAACTGAATACTTTTGTGAAAAGAATACCATAGAGGTTGAACTATATCAAATATGTTTACATTTGTATATAGTAACGGTTCATATTTTATTAACTCTTTATAAGTAATTTGATAATCATCTACTATTATTTTTTTAGGGTTGTATTTATTTTTAATTTCATTCACATCGTTCAATGTTAACTTTGTTTGTTTTGAAAATACATTAGATAAATTATAGCACTTTTGTTTATTTATATCCCAAGTGTGAATAAAGAAATCGCAATATGGATACAATATACCAAAAAATTGTTTTAAGTTTTCATAACAATAATTTCCGGTTCTCCATTGACCGCTAAAACAAACTGCTATTCTCATATATTAATAATATACGTTTCCATCAATATAGATTTGTGGATAGTTTCCATTAAATGCATAATTCCAAAGTTTGTATCTATTTGATATTTCAAAATTACAAAAGAAAGCAAAGTATTTAGTTAATTCCCAATTTGGATTGAATATTTTATAATTTCCAAATGCTCTTCTACTATATTTAGATTCATAATTTTTTAAAATATCTTGAACATCTAACGTTAATAATTTTTTCTTAATTGCAAAAACAATATCATATTCAAAATCGCCTATACCTCTAGTGTTTTCATCGCCAAACATACTACCACATCCTATCCAATACGGAGCATCTGCATAGGAAAGTTTATTAAGACCTGAATACACTATACTACCAACAATATTGTTATTAAGATAGCAAGATATTTTTGCCTTCTCATCATCGTTGACCATATACACCTCTATAAAATCATCTAAGTCTGAATCTTTTAGTTCTATTTGAACTTGCTTAACCGATTTACTTCCATCTTCTTCATTTTCAAACCAATATGTGTATTGTAAAAATACTTTATCTAACTGATTTTTGAATATAGATATGCCTGAGTGCATTCCACTTCTAGAAATAATAAATGATTCTGTTTCTGTCAATATTTTTTTATCAACTTTTACTCTAGCAAATAGAGTAAAATTTTTTTCCATAGAATCGCCTATATTAGATTCTTTAAATGATACATTTGATGGAAGTACCAAATATAAATTTTCTGCGTTTATTTTTAAACTCATATTGTAATAGTTGAACAAAAGTGATAAAATTCTTCTAATTCTGGAAATGTCTTAATAAAATCAGTACCTCTACGTTTATCATGTTCACTAAAATATTTAAAGAAGTTGTGTCTATTTTTCATTTGCTGCATAGAATCTTGTGGTGCTAGCATCCAATCGTAAATTCTTTTAATCTTTTGAACCTCAACATCTGAATATCCAATTTGAGTAGAATTAAAAGATGGGGTTGAAAAGAATGTTGCTAATTTAGCTTGGTTCATTATTTTTTCTGAAAACTGATGTGGTAACACTTGCACCGTTTGATGTAGCGGGTATCGTAGATATGATGAATCTAAGAAAGTTGCTGAATTCCAATAACGATATGGACTTGCATATGTTTCTTTTAATTTATAAATTTCTTTTATCAATTTATCATAATTGAAAACGGATAAAGCGTTATATGTAACCATAAAGGTTACAACTATCTTCGGACAGTTTAGAAGAATTTTATTAATATTATCCCAAAAACGATTAAATTCTAAACCAGTTCGAATGTATTCAGCTTGTTGTCCCCAAGTATCAGCAGATGTAAATAGAATCAATTCTTTAACTCTACCTTCATCTTCAATTCTTTTTATTTTTTCAATCAATTTATCAATTAACGCATCAGGTACACCTAAATTTGAATTAATTGCTAATTTAAGATTTCTATTTGGATTCTTTTCACTAATAATATAATCTAAAACACTCCAAGTATCTTTGGATAATAATGGTTCACCTCCGGTTATTCTGAAAGTATGTAAATCTCTATATAACTCTGGCCACCATTTCCAAAATGCTTCTACATATGGATTATGCTGTCTTTGTGGAATAGGCATTTTATCTTCACGCTTCATCCAAGTAATATCGTTGAAATTATCGGTAGTTGGAAATCCACCGAATTCCTCAATTTCTTCCATCCAAGTTGTACTGAATGATGGTCCACAATATGAGCATTTGAAATTACAAACATTTGAAAATGCAACTTCAACATATTTTGGATTATAATCATCTCTCCAATCTGAATTAAAAATTTCTTCTTTATGTTCCCAACTCCAACTTTCAGATGATTTAAATATTCTATCACTAAATCTATCCGAATTATCTTCCACATTCCAACAATAATCACATTCAGCAGGCCTTGCTCCACTTAACATTTCTTTTCTTTTTAGTTTTTTGAAACGAGTATTGTGAAGTGCAGATGGATTTCTTGCTATTTCTTGTTCTGAAATTTTATGAGTAGCAGGGTGATGACAAGAGTGGTTATGCCCGCTTTGTAATTGCATAGTTACTTGTGTCCACTTTGCCAAACACATACCGTGTCCGATGGAGTCTAATTCGTTTTTTACCTGAACATACAGTGGATTTTCTCCTTTTATAATTTTATCTTCTGCCATTTTATTATTTTATACAATGAACGTTAATCATCTTATGTTTATCAAATATAGTTTGTGTATTTAGATATTTAAATTTTTCATCTAAATTACTCATACCATCGTTTTTATAATCTATTTTACCTTGCTGCATTTCTAATACATATCTTCTTTCGTTTGCAGCTGTGGTTTCTCCTTTTGCCCACTTTTCTATTCCACCAATATTAATTAATCCTTCGGTTTGATGCGGTAAGCATAGAAATTTGCCATCTCGTCTATATGGTAAAATTACATCAGAAATTTTTATATCTCTATCCTCAAATGAAATATTTTTACATATTCCATCATTTAATTCGGATTGGTCTATAACCCTACCCATCTCATCAAACTCTTTAAAATTATAATGTAACAACAATCCCTTTGTTGAGAATTGTTTGTGTAATAATTCTATTTCAGCTTCACCTAAAGCTCTATTCCAAAATTTAATATCTGCAATTTCGCCTTTAAAAAACGCGTTTGGTTCAAATCCAGCTACCGATGGGGTATATCCTATATAGAATGGTTCGCTCCCATATCTTTTTAAAGTATGTTCGTATCTTAGTGGAGATTCTGTACCCGTACCATGTCTTGCGCTACTCTCTCTACCATTTAGATAAAAGTGCATTTTTTTGTTATAATCATCTGCAACCATTGTTAGCCAACTCCACTCACCTTCATATCTTTTAAACCATTGATATAAATGTTCTTTATGTGAGTTCCATAGCATGGCTGTATAAGCTCTACTATTATTAAATGATACGCCCCAATCGTAACCTGGCTTTCTAAATATGGGGTATTCAACAAACTTTCTATTTTCATCTCCTATCAACCAAATAGGTACTTTTTCAATCTGCTGGTCAGCCTTTACTAATATTGATATTGTATGAGAACTACTTATTGCAAATCGCATGTCTTCATTGCATGGTATTTTAATCATAGATGTTTTACCATCAAAAATAGCAGCAGTTTTTGTTTTATCAAACTCTATAAACTGCCTATCAGCCATTCCTTCTTTTACACATCTCCAAAATAAATCATCATCCTCCATACCCCAATCCCAATAATCATTAGAGTATCCGTTTGTTGCGTCTACTTGCTCTTTTGTAAATAAAACTGCACCACCAAAATATTCATAATATTTTAACCCATAGTCGGATTGTGAGATACGAACTGCTAAGTGTTTTGGATTATCCGAATTGTACGAATAGTCGCAACTCTCATCTTCTGGCACCATATCAATGTCATGCCATACAATGTAATCACACCCATCTTCAAATGCATATTTAGCAGCAACATTTTTCATCAATCCCCTATTAAAAAGATGTTCATCACATTGATGTGCTAAATATATGGTATGATTTATTCCTCTATCATCTAAGAATTTAGATACTTTAGGAACAAACTCATTCATATGAGCTTCTCTATTTCTGTATGGTACGCATACTCCTAACTTATGTGCCATATGCTAAATTAATACAGATAAATGATGATACTTTTGTATATGTGAATTACCAATAATCTGATACATACAGCTATTTAATCCATCCTTTTTTGTATCATATAAATCTTGCTTTATTTCATTTAAGAATTTTATCTGATTTATACGGGTTTCATTATGAACCCATCTACCACCATCCCAACTATTTGTCTTATGTGATAATAGTTTAAATAATCCAACACGTCTATATGGAACATCTATCATTTTGCCCAATGATTCGGTTGATTTAATAAAATGAGAATTAAATACTTGTCCATCATTTTTATTAAAAGTTAAGTCCATTATGTAATTGTTTCTGACAAATTTTGAATCATAATAGAGCATTAAATTTTCAGCGGAATTGTAGCCTCTAAAATTTTCTAATAAAGAATTTTCTAAAGCCGTTTCTGATAATGTTTGAATTTCTTTAGGACTCAATATATCGTTGAATATTGCAAATTCGGAAATTGTTCCTGAAAAATAATTTGGATTACTTCTTTTCGGGTCACCTACTCCTAAATAAAAATGCTGCTCCTTAGAATAATCTTTTAATTTTCCTTTATAATAATCTCTACCAACTAACTCACCATCTTTATAAAAAGAAATTGTTTTTTCTTCAGCATTTATTACTAAAGCTATTTGTGTAAAATGGTTTGTAAGTATTTCTGAATTTATTGAAATACATTTATTTTTATCATCCCAAACATCTACTTTATATCTTCTAAAAGAATTAAAAGAAATATTTGTATCGTATCCTGGTATAGAAAATACCGTAAAATCATCATATTCCAAATTTGGATTTGAAACCAAATCATCTGGCTTAAAACTTATTAATATTGTTCTGTTTTTTGAAAAATCTAATAAATCTTTTTTCTCTATTTTAATATGAGATTGCGAACCATCGAAGTATAATCCATATACATTTTTTACATCATTTTTTCCAATGATTGTAGTATCTAATGGTAGATTTTCGTTTTTACTTCTAAATAATAAATCATCATCTTCAAACCCCCATCCCCAATATAAATTAGAATAACCATTTATTTTTTCAAATGCTTCATTTGAAAACATAGTTACACCACCAAAATAATCTTCAAATGATAAATTTTTTGATTTATCATTTTCTAATTCAAATTCGGTAGCAAGATGTAATGGTATATCTGAATATGAATAATCGACATCAATCGGAATCATATCCACATCGTGAAATACAACGTAATTACAATCTAATTTTTTAGCTTCTAAAAAGCCTATATTTAATAGTTTTCCTCTATTAAATGGTTTTTTATCAGATTGCTCTACGACTATTAATTCGTATTCTATATCATTGTTCGAAAGATAGGAAGGTATTTGTTTTATAAATTTTTCCAAATGTTCTTGCCTATCTCTATATGGAACTATAATTCCTAATTTCATATTTTAATTTAGACTGTTTCTATATCTTTTTTTGGTCTTACCTTTCTAACAGGCATTGGATTTGATTCGGATTGAGTTGCTTCTGTTGCATCTTCATCTCCGCCATTATTTTTAGCTTTTGCTAAATTGTGAAACTCATACAAATAGTATGCAATTCTCTCACTCCAATCTTTTTTATCGATTTCTTCAAACCAAATAGTTAAAGCATCTAATGAATTTGCAATCTTTTCCATTGCTTTCACTTTTCTGGTTTCTAACACAACTAATTCTAAATTGGTAGGTTGCTGTGTTTGTTCTTGTTTTACATTTTCGTTTTTACTTGTAGCCATATTATTAAATTTTAATTGAATGTATGAATATGTTTTCTTTTATTTTTTTAGTTTCCTTTAGGTCATACGATAAAGTATTTAACCCAAAATTATCAGTATTTAATACGCCAGATGCAATTTCATAAAAGAATATACTTTCATTCTCTATAAAGTTTTCATCTTTTTCATCCCACTTATAATTCTCTAATTTAAGGAATTTTTTTGAATTTTCCAAAATTTCAAAATATCCTGGGGATTCTTCGGGCATTGGAAATTTATACGATACGTTTATATCTTCTTGTTTTATCTCTGAAATTAATCCGGTCGATATTCCCCTTAAATTACTTTTTGATTTCTTAGAAATATCTACATAGAAATCTCCGAATCTTTTATCAAATGGTATGTTGATTACAGGTTCAAACGTTGTACTTTTTTCTTTGTACCCATCTACATATATTTTTTGAATTTCTGATTCTTTTAGTGCGTAATCAAATATTAGTAGTTCTGATATTTTTCCTCTTAAATTGTTTTTATATTCTAAACTACCAACCCAAACATCACTCATTGATGTATCAAATATATTTGGTGATATATTTACTCTACTAACATCTTTTCCATTCAAATATAAAATCATTTCCGAATTATTTAAATCGACGGTTAATCCAATATTAACCCATTCGTTACAATAGTTTCTATGTGGAAACCATATTTGATGTAATTCTTTTTTATCATTCCAAATTTGAGCAACTATGGCTTCATTCTTCATTACAAACAATCCAATATCATATCCTTTTTTTCCAACAATGCAGGCATTTTGAATTTGGTCATCATTTATATATGCATTTACCGATATTGTAAATGAATCATTAAATGTTAAATTGGTAACTTTATTGGATTTGATTACACCACATGTATTATCGCTACACAACAATGGATATATTGTTTTTTTAATTTCTCTATTAGCTAACTTACTATCTGTTAGCATATGAGGTTTATATAAGTTTTTAGTAAAGAACTTATTGAGAGTTAGGTATCCTTTTTTATTTAATCGATAATGTAAATCATTCCAATGAAATGCTCCACCCCAATAATCATTACTAAATCCATTAATTTTTTGGAATTGCTGTTTATTTATTTTAAATGCTCCTCCAATCCAATCAGCATAAGGTCTTAAATTTGAACATAAATGCGTTGGTTTATCTGAATACCAATAATCACATCTTTCATCTTTCGGTAAAACATCAATATCGTGAAATATAAAATAATCATTATCATCTTTTGCTAAATCGAATCCGATGTTACATAATTTACCATAATTAAAATATAAATCTGCATATTTTTGATTCATAAAATGAATAGTATAATCCATCTTATCTTCTAAAAAGTATTCCATATGGCCAGAAAATTTATACATATCATCCAACCTATTTTCGGTGTATGGTACAATTATGGCTAATTTTTTATTTTCAGCACCTTTCATTATAAACTTATTATTTTTTTACTTAAATGATTCCAGTTTTTATAGTTTTCATAGTTTGGAGTTATACACTCTTCAAACATATACTCTTTATTAGAAATATCTACTATAAATTTATTCTCTTTTAGAGATTCATACATTTTCTTATATTCATCTGAATATGAATATTGTGTATTAATATCTGCAACTGCTTTTAATCTTCTTCTTACTGTTGAATCCCATTTAAAATGGTGTACTTGTGTGAAATTTTTATCAACCGGGTATCTTAGCGGATGATTCCAACCTCTCCACTTCCAAGTAGTTTCACCATCAATAATAGCATAATGTTGTCCGTTTGATATTTGAACATTACCTTTGCATAAGGTAACTTTATTTGGACAAGCTCCACTCATTGGTTGTCTAAAAAATCCAGCCATTGGGAACTCTTTCCAAATATTAGTATCATCATCTATTGATGGAAAATCACCATCAATACCAATTCTATCTATAAATCCACCAGTTACGAATTTCCATCCATTTATATCACAATCGGTTATTATTTCTGATATTGGTTTTGAATACAATTGAAATTCATCATCATCTGAAACAATCCACCAATCATTTGGGAATAGCATTTTAGTTTCATTGTATAGATTTGTAACCATTTCCCAATCAAATGGTTTGTGAGTTTTTACTTTGTGAATTTTTAATCCAAAATCGGCACAAATATCTGCTATCTCAAATTCTATTTTCTTATTTGTTTCGGAGTTTTCATATACCACAACGAATATATCGCTCACTATATCTTTATAGTGATTCAATTGATGTCGTAATGTATTGGTGCGGTGTCCTGTAACTGTTACCAATTTTGGTTTAACCATAACTTATTGTCTTCGTTTATATATATATTATTTTTTGGTCAATACTGTTAAACCAGTACTTGTGGTTTTAGATGTAAACATACGAAAATTTTTTAAATTTACCAAATTCCAATCATTATTTTTTTCTAATTCTTTAATAAATTTAGCAGGGCCATCAAATGGAACAAAATCTTTTTTAGCTTCTTCTGCAATAATCAATGTGTCTTGGTATTTTTGGTCTATATCGTGAATTGTAATAATTCCGTTTTCTGACATTATTTGTGAATATAGTTCAAAATCTGTTTTAACTCCCTCATATGAATGGTCGCCATCGATGTGTAGATAATCAATTTTAATATCTTGTCTTACAAAATAATCATAGAATGCTCTTTCGGATGTTTCTAAAATTACTTGGGGTTGAAAATGTGTTCTTAAAAAAGAATTCTCATCAGTCCAATCCGTATATCCACCTATACCATTAGCCGCATCTACGATAATTGTAGTTCCAATATCTCCCCATTCGTTTGTATTTTTTCCTTCAAAAATACCCTGCTCCCATAAATCATATCGTGATTGTGTCATAAGACGTGGTATAAATCCACCTCCCGTTCCAATACATACACATATTTTTGCTCTAATAAATTGAATGAAAGAATATACCAACAACCCATCACCTAAGTGTAAATCGGTTGCACCATGTGTCCAACGATAATTGACAGGAGTTCTAATAACGTTACCATCTTCATTTATTTGATGATTATTAGTTATATAATCTTTTACTACATTTAAATTGATAAGACTTTGCATATTTCAGTAACCCAGTTTTGTTTATTAGTGTATTCGGTTAATCCATCTCTTAATTTAGAAAATTCTAAATTTATAGTATTGAAATCATCTTCTAATATTTTTAAATATCTTTGATGAAATTCTCCTTTACTATTTGCTCTATATTTGTAATTAATGTGCTTCATCCATTTGGTATGTATAATTGGAATTTTACCATTATCGACCGCATCAAAGATTGCGTATCCAAATGGCTCTTTTTCATAACATCCGTGAAATATCTGAAAATTACTTTCAAAAAACTTTTTATGAAACCTATAATCAAATTCTATGAATCTATGATAATCTGAATTTGTATTCGAACTTTCTAACATTCGTTTATAATCATATTTGTTTGAAAATATAATTGATGGGATGTAATCCAAATAATGTGCATTCTTTCGTGTTTCACATCTCGCAGCATATCCAATTCGATTACTAATAATTCCTAAAAATGGTTTGCTTTGTTTCCATTCATAGTAATTTGTAATGTTAATAATGTGTGGATAACTTTTATGTATGGTATCATCTTCATATCCAATCCAAACTATATTATCGGAATTATCCAATATATCTTTTTGCCATTCCCAATCTAATTTCGTCATAATATTTTCATAATCCGAATTTAACTTTAGCATATCCGGTATGAATGCATGAACAAATGTTGTGTGGATTTTATGTAAGTATTTTTTAATTATTGGATTTGGCTTATATGAATGATGTAGAAAAACTATTTTATCTGCTGAATCTAATAAAGCATCTACCTTCCCATCGTTATCAAATGTGTATAATTTATAAAAATCTTCTTTACGATTTATAAGAGGTCTACCATCTACCAATAAGGCAAATGATTCTTTAACTAAAGGAAATATGTTATCTATAAAATTGGAAACCCATAAATCCGAACCACCTATAACATTTTCATTATAACCTGTTGTTATGAATACTATCATATAGTTTTAAAATAAATATCTTTTTCTATTATAGATTCTACATATGTGTTAATATTTGAATCATTTCTACCAAAGCAAATTTTTGGATGAAAATTTTCTATATAATTTTCTAAATTAGAATTTGACCAAATTTGTATCGCAAATTCTTCAATTAAAGTTTTTAAATTTTGATTTTTTGCAATTTGTAATAATTCATTGCCTATATTAGAATCTGATATGTAAATAAATCCAGCATTTGGTATTATATATTTTCCATCTTTTAACCAAGAATATTTTTTCATTAATTCTGATTTATTATATTCAAATGATTCCAAATCATTATAAGAATAAATGGAATCATCTATATCATATTCATATATTGGTGCTAAAAATGTTTTTGTATTTATATAATTAAAAAAATCATCATCTAAATTTTTATGTAAATTATAATCCCAATCTAAAAAAAGTATTTTTGAAAAACTTTTAGATGCTTTTTCTATTGCAATTAATTTATGAATAAATTGATATAAAAAAGATTTATATTTAAAATTAAATTTATTTCTATCACACAAAATAGTATTGTATCCCATTGAATCTAATTGTAATTTATTTTCAATACCCCATACATATACAACTTCATTATATTGTGATGTTTGCGGTATTACTGATAAATCCATATCTCCCCATACTGCTCTAATAAATTTAACATCCCTAGTATTTTGCAATTCTGTAATCATATTATTGGTTTTCTAATTCTAAAATTCTTTCTTCTAACTCTTCTATCTTTAAAAGTAGTTCTTTTATAGCAGCTGTGTTTAATGCTATTATTGCATTGTAATCAAGTGATAAAACGTTAGTCAAATTATTTACGTTTCCTACGTTTTTTATTAAAAATGGAAATTCATTTTCTACTTCCTGTGCTATAAATCCATAAGAATCTCCTTTTTCTGTTAAAGGAGCTGTGGTATCATTCCATAAAAATGATTTAGGATTTAATTTTTCAACTTTTACTAATGGAGATTCCAAATCTCTTATATTGGTTTTCAATCTTTCATCCGAAGATGATAAAACTGCGGATGTATATAATGCACCATTTATTCTAACATCCCCTAAAAATGCAGCACTATAATTAGTTCCACCAACGCTAGCGATGGGACCAATTTGAGCAAATCCACCGGCCGAGGCTACAATCACACCATTTACACCAATTGAAGTTTTTTCTTCGGCAGATGTTATATCTAGTGTTACCATCATACCCGCAATTCCAACTGTAGTAAAAGTACCACTAAGTGTTACTGAACCAAACGTAAACGCAACATATTGAGATGATATGGTTCTTTCTAAATTTACCATAGCATAATATGTTGCTCCAGAAGTTAAACCAGAAAATGCTATAGCTCCACTTCCTGCTGGTATAGATGGGTGTGTATAGAAAGATGTTGCACTATTGGATATATAATCAATTTGAGAAAAAACAGTAACACTTTTAGTCTCAACAAGACTACCTCCGGATGTATATATTGATACTGTGACTCTTTGGGTTGTAGTATTTCTAATTTGTTGAAAGCTACCTAAAGTTTGATTCCATTGTGATGTACCAGAGGTAGTAGTTCCACTATATGGTACATTTACAATAATTGCACTACCTCCTGCTGTAAAGTTTCCGGACTGAGCCGCAGCTGTATAAGCAGTATTTGATACAGTTTGTTGATAATTGAAAGTAAAAAATGTTGGGCTTGTTGCGGTATTACTTGTACTGCCTATCGTTACAGCGGTAGATGTACTATTTGTTGCTAAACTATCTTGTGTAATTTTAACTTTTTCAACTCCACCACTGGATAGTGTTATATTACCATTCGTATTAAATACAGTTGCCCCATTATTTGATGAAAGCGTTGAAGTACCAATAGACCAACCACCAATAGTTCCCGATGTTGATTTTAAAACACCGGCAGGCGTTACACTAAATGGTGCATTAGCAAATGTTATATTTCCCAAAGAAATACCACTTGAATTAGCTATAAAAATACTAGTAGTTCCACTTCCTATCGAAATAGTTCCACCATTAAATGTACCTGCGTTTATAGCTCCGGTAAGTGATAATGCACTTCCATTAAAATTTAATTTATCTCCTAAAGAAAATACATCGGTAGAACCTGATTTAAAATAAAATGGTGTATCTGCATTATTATAATTTCCAGAACCTACATAAATACTTTTATTAGTTCCATTCAAAGTAATACCATTTGGTCCTACTCTAAATATCTCATCAAAATATCCAGCATTACCAGCAATTGCAGGTGAATATATAAAACTATCATTAATAAAAGTACCCGTTAAAGTAGAATTACCATTAACAACCGCTTGTAAATTGTTGATAGCTGTTGTAGCGCTATTTTGTGCATTTGATGCGGCAGTAGATGCGTTTGATGCAGCGGTTGCTGCACTATTTGCAGTACCTTGCGCAGTTGCTGCGGATGCACTTGCATTAGTAGCAGTAGTTCCAGCTGAATTTGCCGTTAATTGTGCAGTATTAACACTTCCTGATAAAGTAGTGTATCCACCAAATCCGGTTAAATCAACATTCGCTTGGTTTGTAAAGTTTAGTGAACCTTTTATTTCTAAAGCCGTTCCTGTCCATTTTAAGAATGATGTAGTTCCATTTACAATACTAAATTTTGCAACGTTACTATTTCTACCTAAAAATATTCCATCATTCTCATATCCTTGCGTTGATTGTCCAATTGACAAATACGGATTTGTACTTCCACCGGCTAATGTAATATTAGCAGATGAAACTCCACCATTATTATTCGTACCAATATTTAATGTACTTTGTACATATGAATCTTCAAATAAACCTATCTTTGCAGCCACAAAGAAATCTTGTGTACCTAAACTTTCCCAACCCGTTTGCGATGTTTGATGTGGTGCGCCATCTGCTACGTTTCCTGTTGCTGATGTATGTTGTCTAATTGCTGCATAATATACTTCATATGGTGCATTTCCATTTGTACTCCAAAGAACAACATCTCTGCGGCCAGTTCCGGCGCCTGTACTAAATTGATATGCTCTACTAGCTTCCCAAACTCCCGTAAATACAACACCCGGTCCTGTCTGTCCATCTAATGCAACCGATACTCTATGTGTTTGAGAAACAGTTGCTTCAGTTCCTGCAGCATTAACATATACAACATTAAATGTAACAGTTGTGCCGGCAGTAGTTGTTGGTGTAGTTGGAGTTATTGTTCCATTACTATTAGTGCCACCTGATAAACTCGTTATTCTAAAGGTTGAAACACTATATGGAGATGAATCATCGTA
>Ga0049080_10000502_pt1 | contig 13287 bp, 22 predicted proteins | sample GreLakmeER15MSRF_FD_66716 | JGI IMG/M metagenome (GOLD analysis project Ga0049080, IMG submission 66716) | Freshwater lentic microbial communities from great Laurentian Lakes, MI, USA - Great Lakes metaG ER15MSRF | ecosystem: Environmental > Aquatic > Freshwater > Lake | place: Great Lakes... | reverse complement strand
CTAAACAGTTTAAGAATGGGTCTTATAAGACTGTATGGAAACTGCCCCGCATCAAGAAAGCTGACAGTATCCATGCCCGTGGTAATGTGCTGAAAGCCAACAGCTATCTGTTTAAAGGCTGAATGATTTGCCAAAGTGTCAACCTACCACTAGACCCTGACACCGTGAACTCCTCCGCAAGGATCAGCTGTTCACACTTTCCTGGGCACTTCGTAGGTTGACACAGAGGCTTTTTGGTTGTATAATCAACACATAGCAACAAAGGAGCGACACGTATGACATTAACTAACAATATTCTACAAGACATGATTGATGCTTTCAACAAGAAAATTCAATCAAATCCCAATCTATATTTGTTAGGTGACGGCGGACTAAACGTCACGTTGCCAAAAGAAATTTGCTGGGCTTACTCTAACCGGGCCGCAGGTGATTCGGGTGGAACCGATCCACGCCCAGTTGGCATCCGTATTTTACCTAATCGTATTCCTAAGCAGAACAGAAAACTTCGAGATGAAATTTTTTCATCTACATCGAGACTCAAGAGTTTTATTGAATCAAGTGAATGTGACGGTGCTGAACATTTGGCAAGAAAAATAGTGAAAAAAGCATCCAAATCACATTCAACTATTTCAGCAGGATTTTTAGAGCTTGAACTTCTTCAATTGGCTGTTGAAACTAGGGATGCTGAATTGGCTAAGATGGTGCTCAAAGGAGATGCTGCCAGGTTTCAAAAAATGGTTGACAACATGTCGTTTGAAATGTTATAATTACTACATACACACAAAGGACATGAAATGACTACTAGACAAAAGGCTTTATCTTTCCTGTACGCAGGACTTGTTATGTTGTTAGGCACTATGGGCGGCATAGAAACAAGTCCAGACCTTGTGACATACGATGGCGTATACCTAATGGTGTTTGCACTGGTAGGCATTGCGTTTATGGCTGTAGGCGCCAGCTATGCTGTAGAAGGAGCACGTGAGTGATTACCATACAAGGACTCACACACAAGCAGAAGGTGTTCATGGATGTGATGTGGAGCATGGAGTCAATGCCCGCAGTTCAAGCATTCATCAAGAGCTTGCCCACACGTGATGGCCAGGACTGTGCTAGCCTAGTCACTATCGCTGTACAGGAAAGCCTGGAACAGGACAACACAATGGAACTGTATGAACAACACGCTGTTAACCTTATTGCTCGCGTTAGCAGTCGCTAACACAGCAGGCTGCGCTACACAACAGCGCAGTACACTGTTCCGTGCGCAGGGCACAGCCGCACACGATCCTCCGGCAGGCAGAGCCTTGTTCGAACAGATACCCAATTGGGATGACGCTGCCGTCAGGCGGTGTGGCAGTCACCTGAGGCCTGAAGACATGAAGCCAGGCATGACCAGGCGGTGCTGAGGCGATGGGGTCATGGTGGGGGGTGGCCGGTATACGCATACAGTGTTGCGTATATACAACACTAGGGGTAGCAAATCACCACCATGAAACGATAAGTACTTCCCTACAATTTTTTACTGCTCTAGTTTTTGCACCCACACAGCCCATTCGGTTCCTACACTAACTGAAATCCCTATTTTAAAAAATTTGCGCAGTATTTTTTTACCATCTTGTAACCTTTTTCTATAGTAACATATTATGAACTACACGCTACAACACAGAGACATTGCAGGAGCCACTCTCCAACCCGGAGATCACTGTCTAGTCACTGAACACAATAGACTCATACTGGCCCGAGTCTTAAAACTCTATCCCAACAGTAATTTTCTACAGCTACAGCCATTGAACTCATCAGCGGGCGGCCGTCGATCCAAGCCCAATCAAAAGCAGATTCGACGGGAGTGCTACAATGTGTATCGTATAGCAGATCAAGAAATAACCATGAGCATATTGCGTGGCGCTATATAATCACATGCGTCAATACTACATACTCAACTCCCATCCACAGTTAAAGACCGTATTTGAGTTTATTCAACAGCATCAGCTGGAACATCAAGTACATCTCAATCGCACACGTTTTTGGGTTCCCACTGATAGCCCTGCATACACAGAGTTTGCGCTACGTTTAGCCGATCATTGTCCTGCTGTAGATCCCACTCTAGACCTGTTGACTGGCCGCTAGATCTGCGCAAAAAATCTGCGCTACTGCTTCGCAGCAAAAAATTTTGCGCTGCGCTTCGCCATCAAAACACTCCGAGCTCTTGGCTAAATACAGCACTAACCTATTTGGAGAACTTCATGGCAAGACCAATGACACCCGAAGCAATCGCAGCCACTCAGGCAGCCAGTCAACTGGCCGAAACACCTGAGCGTAAGGCACACATGGCACAAGCTGAACAGTATACACCCACTGACAAGCCACCTGTTGAGCCACCACTGCCTTCACTAGATCCCACTGCAGGACAGGCCTAATCACTATCTGCATGGTGTTTTTTGATATGTGATATATACTCACATGTCTATCACACTCATCCAAGATCTGCTCAAACCCAATCAATTCAGCTATGTCTGCCAACGCCTTACTGATCCTGCTATAGATTGGTTCTATCTGCCCTTTACTGCCAACCCCGACGATATCAGTGGGGAGGATCCCAAGTATCAAGGCTCGTTCAGTCATTTGATCTACAAGGACAGTCAAAACATCAGTCCCTTATGGGATCCCAGCCTCATGATATTACTGGCTGCATTGGATCATCAAGATCAACAGCTAGACTCAGTGTTACGAGTACGCCTGGGACTATGCACACGTACACCCTGGAGTGTGGAACATACCCCGCATATAGATCATCCTGTGCTGAACCATCGCACAGGCATATTCTATCCTAGATCTAGTGATGGCGACACTGTGATATTTGATCAGCGCAAAGAGCAGGCCAGCAGAGAACTTTACACAGAATGGCACAGACAAAAACCCACTGCCAATCTTTGGATGGACTTTCCCGGCCGGCATTTTCACTCATCAACCACACCCGTTGCACACGAAAGCAGATATGTGTTGACCATTAACTACACAGTTAAAGACGCTAAAAAATCTATTTGAAGTAGAGTTTGTGTATGTGCTCAGCAAAGTTGGCATGGTGAGCCACACTGGGGTGCATGTCATTTTCAGCTGGTGGTATTGAAGGATCAAGCAAGACATAACATGAGTCATAGTCCACAGGCACCCTGTACCATTCAGCAGGATCGGGTATGTTGTAGGGTTCACGCAGTGTGGGATCTAGTTGTGATCTAGCAGATTCAAGTTGACCCAGCACAGGATCCATTTCCACACTGAGATGTATAACTCTGGCACCAGTGGCACGTAAAAATCCATCTGTCATGGTCTGTAGTACCATGTTATTGTAGTACTGATTGTACACACCCAAGGGATCCAAATAGGTCTCTTTGGTGGATTTTTCTATATACTGTTGAATACGGTCTTCAGCGTCTTTGGTACTGGTCTTTGACGGCTCTAAACCAAAAAACTTGTTGAATCCCAGTATGACAGTTTTCCATGCCCAATTGGGATTGGCAATCGTGCAAAATGGCACTGCTGTACGTGCAGGCCATTGTAGGCTGAGCCTGCTGATATAGGTCCACATCACAATGACCACATCATCGGGTGCTATAGTGGCCTGTGCGGCAGCGCACTGTCGAGCAATCTGCTGAAAACAGGCGCCACGACGAGCATGATTCTCCACCGGAATCGCCAGCTTGTCTGCCAACACCTTGGGCCAAGCATAGTTGCTAGGTTGATAAAGATGTATATCAGTCCATGGTATATTCAGTTTCTCAATCTTTTGTAAAGCAAGATCTGGAGGCAAAGGCTTTCCTTGATCATCAAGTAAAGGTTTTACCACATCGGGCAAGGCAAAGCCCTGCGAAATAGAACAGCCAAATACGTGTAATTTTTTCATTGAATATTTACTTGAGTTATACTAGACTGGGTGCAAAAGTTGGCCTGCAATTACGTTACCAGTTGATAAATACTTGACCAGGAGCACACAATGCAAGCATACAAGATCATGGCCCGAAACAGCCGCACAGGTATTAGACTACAGCGTCAATTTCTCGCTGGTGAACACATCACAGATCTCAGCAGAGCCAATCTTGTGGCACAACAGTTTGCTGAAAGTCAAACAGCCAAAGATCGTGAAAATTGGGAACCTGTGGTTTCTGTCTACACAGTGGGCTTTAAGCCCGGTAGTCAGTGATACTGATAGTTCACTGAATCAGCGTTTTCTCTAAAGGTAGTGGCTCCGTTTTTGTGATGAAAACGTCGAGCCATTTCTGTTTTTGGACTCAGGGTCACATAAGTGGTAATTTCGGGTTCTGAGGTCTTGATGTCTTCCTGAGCAGCTTCGATCAGTCTACGACCCGCACCTTGAGCATAGCTCCAAATGGTATAGAACACTGCGGTAGTGGTATTCACTGCCACATTGGCAAGATCGTCCACACTGCCCGGAATTTCAGCTAGAAACTTCACACAGGTCACAGCCATAGGCTCACCTGTTTCACTCTTCAACACATAGACTCTGGAGTTCTTGTCTACTCTAAAGTCTGCAGGGATCTCAGGTCGAACAGGATCGTCCTTGAGCAGTTTTATCAATTCGTCTGTGAGTGTTGTGATTCTTTCTAGCATGATGGTCCACTAAGTTATGTTTAATTATATACTGCTATTTAACCTTTGTCAAGAAAATTCAGTGAATCTGGTTGAGAAGATAATTATAACAAATGACTACAACACCAAGACTGATCATGATTGGCGACAGCTTCTCTGTTGAACCCATGGAATCAACAGACGCTACTATCACATGGCCACGACAAGTGGCTGCTGACCTAGGACTCAAATTGATGCCCCTAAGTCAACACGGAGTCAGTCAAGATTGGTGCTTTCACCAGTTGAGAGCAGGATTTCATGCTATAGATCGAATCACAGCTGAAGATCGAATCGTCATATGCCTAACACACTCCAACAGATATTGGTTTGTGCAAGATGAACCCAATCTAAGCAACATGCACATCATAGGCATGGATCAGTATGTTTCCAAAGAAAAAAACAAGGCCATACAGGGATTCATGCAACACATTCAACGGCCTCAACTGGATACTCTGCACATGATGATGAGATTGGGTTGGCTCACCAGTTACGTCACTAGACTGGGTCTGCCTAATCCCCTAATACTGCGTTGTTTTGACATAGACATCAGTGAAGCTCGACAGCACAAAGAAATATCGTGGGCCACGGGCACATTGTTTGATATTCAAACTCAAGAATTCGCAGAAACAGGAACTCAAAGTGATCAATATTTTAGGGGAGTTGACTGTAGATACAATCACATCACCCTGAGCAATCATGGCATACTGGCCAAAAAAATTGTTGATTTTTTCCAGCACGATCTAACAGTGGATTTAACCGAGGGATTTATCAAAGGCCTTATTCTCAAAGACAGTTGGAAAGACACAGATTTTTGTGCAAGAGAATTTAATCAATATCGTATCACAGATATGCATGCTAGGCCTGTGTGGACGATGTCAAAAATAATAAAAAGACCCAGTTGGTAAAGTTCCAAGTTTTCTGTAACTGAGCATGCCTTGCAGATAACTACTGTATGACTGATACAAAATTCTCTACATTATACGTAATTGGCGACAGCTTTTCTGTGCCGCCCAAGCCTGAGGACACCACCCTGACTTGGCCACAACAGGTAGCCCGTGGACTCAAAGAACAATTGGGGCATGATGTTGTCTTGGAAAATCTTAGCATTATGGGCTGTGCTCAAGACTATGCTTGGGATGTTCTGCAACAGTTGTTGGAATACAGAATCAAAGAAGATGACCATATCATCATTGCTCTAACCCATCCCAGTAGATTTTGGTATCTAGATCGATTGCCTGAGTTAACCAATGCCAACATCATAGATTTGGACAACTTTGTTACCAAAGATGAAGCCAAAGCTATAGAGCTTTACATACGCCATATTCAACGACCAAGATTAGATCTCATACACATAAACAATCGCATGGGCTATCTTGCCTACCAGATACTAAAGAAAAAACTCAATAGACCTATTATTATAAAATGCTTTGGGCAGGACGTGGATCAAGCTGATGAATGGTCAGAGATCAATTGGGCCAAGGGAATACTAATGGATGACGTACAACAATGGGAATTTGAAGATCTTGATGCAGATCGTGATGCTAAATTTTGGTATGGGCTTGATGGTAGATACAATCACATGTGTCTAAGCAATCACAAAATCCTAGCGGACAAATTGGTTCACAGTCTGCTGACCGACACTACGCCTGATCTCACAGAAGGATTTGTCAAAGGCCTGATCAAACACAATGCACTTAAGGACGATGACTTTGTTACCAAAGAATTAGATGTGGCCACAGTGCAATCAAATCTAGAACATCGTGACAGATACAAACCCATTTTACCCTGGGCAAAACGTCGCAATATATTCACAGGACAGGTTGACAAATAAATAATAACAGTGTATACTGTACTATACCTAGGAGGATTTTTATGTTTGGAACAAATTATACAGGTGGCATCACAGACTACCGCTCAGCAGAAGAAGTAAACTCAGCCATGGGTCGAGTCTACGGCCACATGAGTATGGCTGTTATTGTAAGCATGATTGTGAGTTATTTTGTGGGCTCTAGCCCGGAACTGTTGCAGTTCTTTTTTACGGGCGCAATGAAATGGATAGTAATCTTTTCACCCTTGGTGGCCATCCTAGCCTTTGCCTTTGCTTCTCAGCACTTTAACAAAGGGCAACTTCAGCTATTCCTATATGCATTTGCGGCCCTGATGGGACTCAGCTTTGCCACAATCTTTGCTGTGTTTACCATGGGATCAATTGTGTCAGCATTTATGTCGGCGGGTGTCTTGTTTGCAGTAATGAGCGGCTATGGTTATTTCACCAAACAGAGTTTGGACAGCATGGGCAAATTCATGTTTGTGGGCCTGATTGCTATTATTATTGCAAGTATAATCAATATCTTTATTGGATCGACCGTGATGCAAATGGTTATCTCAGCCTTGGCCGTCATTATCTTTCTAGGGCTCACTGCCTACGACACACAAAAGATTCGTGAAATGGTTTCAGTGGATGGCGATACCGGAAGAGAAGAAGTTATCGGAGCACTTACACTCTATATGGACTTTATCAATCTGTTTATCAACCTACTACAGTTGTTCGGCATCAAGAAAGATTAATGTGGCGACTCAAGTACTATTTGGCCACAGGGCAGTTGAGATCTAAAACATTCCCAAGCCTAGAACAAGCTGTGAGATTTTCAGTTTACTCTATATACGCTTGGGATGTCTACGACTGTTATAAGATCGATTAACCTAAAGACTGGGCCTGTTCTAGGCTCAGCTCTTGATCTTCTAGTTCGCGAATTTTATCTGTAATTTCATCAATAAGACCTAGGTTTCGAAGTATTTTGAAAACTAGGTTTTCTACTGACCACTCGCCCGCACGTTCCAATCCTGCCTGACGCATTTTAGTGATCTTTTCTTTTACCAGTCTCAAGCGGTTAAGATCTTTGCTTAGAAGAGCAGTTTCAATGTCGTGGATGACTGAATCTTTTTTAGCTTCCACCGCGCTGTCATCTACTTTGGGTTTGATCTTTTTAGGTTCAACCAGCCATTGATTGCGAGCTATGCTATACACTCCAGTACTGTGGTGTTTTTCTTCTTTGCCCTGAACATAACATTCAACAGGAAGACCTTTGATAGTGATGTTGTGCTGTTCTCCCCAGAGTGCCTTTTTGGCATTGAAAAGTTCGCGGGCCGCTTCTCCTACTTCTCCTTCTACAATAAGATGTAGATCTAGGTCTGAATGATCAGTCCAGGTATAGTTGGCATTTGACCCTGTAATTGTGTAATCTACTACATCGAGGTCGATACCGATGAACTCTTGAAATGCATCAGCAATTTCTTTGAGTTTTTGTGCGACCGCTGGGTCGAGTGCGTCACCGTCCCATATCTTGGGATTAAGACGGCGGTTAACTGTGATTATATCTGATCGTTCGTGTAATTCTCTTAGACGCATCTACTATTTAGCCCACATTAAATGATAATGTGTTAGTACATGATCGTTGTAGAATTCTGCTACTAAACGACAATACATGTCGTTTTTTTCTAATACTATTTGACATTGATCTTCAGGCTGAGTTAACAACCAATTGGTATGATCTAATCCTATTGTTTTATGTACTTTGGGCCAATCAATTTCAATGTTTTCGTCCTCGCTACCTAACCACTTATACAACTCTACTTTTTTAGTCTTCATCGCCAAACTGCTTGTTTAAAATCTCACGCATCTTACTTGACTCGACATTGGCACGAACCTTGCCAAGACCAACTCCCTGTGTGGGATCAGTTATAACTCCATCGTCATCGATGCGACCTTGTATAGTACTACGAGCTTTGATGCTTTCAATAATACTGGAACTGCCTCTGCTAGTGGCTCCATGGTTCTCTTGCTCTTCTTCGGGCAGATCACTAATACGCAAACTCTCAAGATTAAACTCTAGATCAATCTTCATGCCCACTCCGCTAGATGAACGTGTCTTCATTAACTGGATTTGATAGCGTCCTCGCTCACGCATGGCGCGACTGGTAAAGATACCAAACACGTTATCTGCTGTTTGAATTTTACTCAATCCACCCGAGATGTGACTGTGATCAAATTCGACTTCTTCTACAGCACCACGATTCAACTGTGCGGCTGTTACAAACACACAGTTCTTTTCTACTGCTAGATTGCGCAGTTCTTCTGACACGTACTTGTCTTTGATAAACAAGTCAGCCGGGCTGATCTTTTTACTTACAGGCATTAACAAGTCTAAGTAGTCAACTAACAGCACGTCTACTTTCTTACCTACTTTGATTTCATATTCTTTCAGGTATGCACGAATATCGTTGGCAGTCTTGCCTGAGGGCATGTATTTTATCTGTAGCATGCCCGACTTCTTGCCGATCATTTTAACTTTCATTTCAACATCATCTAAATCTTTAAAAATGTCTTTAGTTGATGTTCCTGTTATCATTGCATCAATACGCATACTAACCAGTGCTTCTGAAAGTTCAAGAGTTAGATAGACCACATTAAGACCCATCAATGCCCAGTTCACACCCAAGTTAGCCAAGAACAAACTTTTGCCTGCGCCGGATCCACCAGCAAAGATGTTTAGTTCGCCACGATTGAATCCACCAAATAACTTACGATCCATACAGGGCCAACCTGTGCTCACCTGTCCATTCTTGTCTTTGATGCCCATCAATCGGCCACGAGGATCAGCAAAGTAGTCTGTGCCCATATCTCGAGCAAGTCCAATCTGCACAGCTTCTTTAATTAATACTTCCACTGCACCATAGTCATGTTTTTCTAATAGATCAGCTGATTGTATAATTGCACGTTCAAGAGCCTTGTGCTGAGTAAACTTTTCAAACTCATCCATGAACCAATCCATGTGGCCTTCTTTAAGGTCTTCTGGGCGTTTCATGTCAGTGCGGCACGATGCATTAACCATTTCATAGTCTGGCAATACATTATAGCCCTTGGCATATTCATGAATAAATTCTGCTGCATCCTGTAGTTTTCGATCAAACAATGAATGATCAAAAATACCTTGGCAGCGCACAAACACTTCGGCATCTGCCAGCATGAGTTCAAGATATAATTTTTGTACTTCGTAATCGTAGGTCTTTATCATCGTATCACTTTATAATCCATAATAATAGTTCTGCGCGGCAATGTTTTTATGGGATAAACGCCGTGGAAAATATCGCCACGAAGTATTATACAACGTCCTGCCCAACTGCTAAATGATTTGTATAATGGTTTATCGCCTTTAGTTAAAAAGGCATACATAGACCCCCATGCATTTTCTTTTGCACTAACAGTGGGATCTTGATTTATTTCACCATCTAAATAGAATATCTGTGTAACACAATCGCTGTCATGTGTATGCATGCTTTGCCAGCCACCTGCGGCATACTCCATACTCCATGAAATAGTTGGCACAAAATTTAAGTCAATGTTATTTCTTTTCAATCGGCGCTTGGTCCATTCAAAGATACCGTGTGTTGCTTCTTCCCAAGCAGGATGCTGAACATAGTTGTCACGATATTGTTTGTGTTTCACTGTCTGTGCAACCACAGGGTCACTCCACAATGGATACTGTCTAGCATTAAACGCCACAGTTTCGTTACTGTATTCAGAATTAGGATTCGATTCAACCAGAGGTAATAGGTCTTGATACTTGGTATATTCTGTATCAATTAGCCATTGGTCACCTGTTTGATATTTCTTATTATGATAAAACATATATTTTATTATACACTAATTGCTAGGTGCTTTGCAACACCAAAGTTGTATTTTTTAACACGCTGTTTGGTATGATACAATACTGCACCGATTGAACTAGATGGGTCACCGGGACTAGGTAAACTCCAACGATACTTCCACATGGGCTCTACAATTTTTTTATTAGTTGCTGAATTCATAGCGCATCCGCCCATGTATACTAGACAATCGGTATTGATTAATTTTTTAGCTTCCAGCATAATCATACGGATTTGATCCTCAAATACCATTTGAACGGCAGCGGCGAGATTGCATTCGTCTTCTATACTATCTATGTAGAATTTTTGATCGTTAACACCTTTGTGAAAATTATAATTCAATTCTAAAAGACCTGTAAAATATTTCTTTACTTTGTAATAAAAAATTTTAGGATTGCCTTTTTCTGCCATAGCTTGCAATTTCCATTCATCTTGTATCGGAGTCATTCCTAGAGCGTGAGTAAATGCACTATAGAACAATCCTAGACTATTTGGATAACTTCTGCTCCACACTTTACGCATTTCGCCGTGCTTACCTTCCCAGATGGTGGCACATTCAAACTCGCCTATAGCGTCGAGTACCACAACAGCACAATGATTAAAAGGACTGGTATAGTAGCCTGCGGCTGCGTGACTAGCATGATGCGGTGTATAAGTGATCGGAGCATAATGTTGCGCTTTCATATATCTACGTGGAAGTACTGTCATGTCTAACGCTCGATGCCACTGTCCTGCGTATGCCTGTCTTGCTTTCTTTATCCAGGGTCGTTCGTACCAAAAAATACGATCCGGTGCTCCAACATGCAGAGCATCAGTAATTATTTTGCTGTCTAACTCATCCGAAGAACCCGCTTGGTTAGACCATAGACTACCGTCCTTGAATACCGCCAGACTACTTCCGTGATTAAGGGCGTTAACCCCCCACTCAATCATTTGTAGATAAATGGATCGCGTTTACGTAATTCTTCTAAACGTTTTTTCCATGCCTTGCGTTCTTGATACTTGTGCCAAGGATATAAAATAAAATCTAGTATTTTTTTAATCATGTTAATTCTCCATTGCTATAGTGTTTAGCATTTTTCTTTTTTCAATTTCAATCTTTACAGGATTTGATGTTGCTGTTTTTATAGCATCAACAACAACAAATAGTTTGCCATATTTCTGCACGGCATCTGCACAATCTTTTACTGTGGCATCCCAAGTTGGAAATGCGATTGACCAACCTAGAGCTTTGGCTTGATCTATTAGCATTGTGCCTGCTTTGTCTTGATCCGGAATTACAATCACTTGTTTGCCTATACTGTTAATTATCCTTGCCTGCTGATCGGAGATTTCATTAGTGAGCAAGGCTACTCCACCAACACTGATAGCGTCAAATGGGCCTTCTACCACAAATAGATAACGATGATTTTCTGATTGCTCGTCTACATTAAACACAAAGAATGGATGTTGATCGGACAAATACTTGGGCTTTCCGTCTGTGACCTTACGTGCTGTGTTGCCTACAATTTTTCCAAGATATTTGAAAGCAATGATCACACGATCTGCGTAACCTGCTTCCGGACTCCAATAGAAGTGATTGCTCAATGGATCGTAGCCTCTACCTACCACATATTCTACCACCTTGATCAACTGTTGTTCTTGAACATCGGTCAATTGAGAATCCAACCATTCAATTAAAGGTAATGCACCTTCAGGTAGCGATTTTTCTGTGAATGTGGGTTTTTCTACAAATGCTTCTGGTTGATATTCTGCAGATTCTGTCTTCATCGCTTCGAATATCAATTGCTTGATGTCGTCGTCGTTGCCGCCTAACCATTGGCATAAACTTTTAAATTTTGCAGTTATGGGTGCGCCAGGTTTCCAGCCTGTAGAATACTTGCAATTGAAACAATTGTAGACTATGCTGTCTGTAATAATGATGCCGCCACGCTTTCTAGTGTCGTGGGCATGACCTCTATGCTGACAGCAGGGAGCGTTGAAACTGATCCAGCCGCTGGGACTGGATTTTAATTTCGAAGGAAGAAGAGTTCTAAACTTATCAAGAACAAGAGTCATGTATACAGTATACTATCTATATAGTACGCTGTCAACTTTTCCTGTATTTGATAAATCCGGAACGTACTTGATTCTAAACCAATTGAATTTGCCAGTGATGTTCTGGTAAAGAATAGGATCTTGCATGGCTGTTATGGTTTCTAGATCAACCCAACGTTCAGGATTTCCACCTGCACTTTGACTGCCTTGAATGGTGATATCGCCAATGTAATTGGTCATGTTGATTTGAAATGTGTGCAGACTCTGTGGAGTACCGTATTGTGGCTGTGCATCAATAATACCACTGATATAATATAATTCTGTACCGGGGTCATACGGTTGATAATTTTTGAAATCTTTTACCTGTAAACTGTCTACAGGTTCTCCGAACACATCGCCAGTGATTTCTATGGGGCTAAATGCTCCGTATTGACTATCAATGTACAACGGGCTTTTGGCTGTAGTCACATGTGTATTGCCATTAAGTGTTCGTGTCTCAGTGTTCACAGAGTATTGATAAAAGCCAGGTTCAATGTCTCTCAATTCCGAATTGTATAAAATAACATATGCCTTGCCGCCCGACACACTTTGAATTACACAATCTTTTTGAAGTATGAGTTCTTTAGACTCTCTATTCACTAGATTAAACACTAGATATGATCCTGTTATGTCCTGGGCTTTCTGGTCAGAATTGCGTACCTGCAGGTCTATTCTGTTATCAACACCTCGATGGATTTTTAAGTTGCGATTATACACTCTACGATACCTCTCTGTTTGCCAGGCGGCTAACGTATTTGTAAATACGTCTATCTTGTTTGGATATAAATAAACTGAAATAAGTTGCATACACTAGCGGACCTTTACACTATTTATCTATGAGAATCACACATAACCTACAAGAAA
>Ga0049080_10000500_pt1 | contig 13325 bp, 14 predicted proteins | sample GreLakmeER15MSRF_FD_66716 | JGI IMG/M metagenome (GOLD analysis project Ga0049080, IMG submission 66716) | Freshwater lentic microbial communities from great Laurentian Lakes, MI, USA - Great Lakes metaG ER15MSRF | ecosystem: Environmental > Aquatic > Freshwater > Lake | place: Great Lakes... | reverse complement strand
CTTATGGCGGAAGCTATATGATTATTATCGTGGAGCTTCTACCGAAGAGGATCTTAAGGAACTGGGCAAGGAACAGAATCGACGCAGGCTGTCAAAGTCCGACGCTAACGAATTTATAGAGACAGATTCTATTATGATAGAACTTGAACGTAAATTAGACATTCAACTTGAAAAGGTTCGCATATTGACCGATATAGTCAGGCAGATTGGCTTTCGTAATAATTCAATCGGGAATATTATGTCTTGGCGAAAATTTACCGCCGGTGGTTAATATAACGATAGACAAGATATCGGAAAGTTATATTCGTCTACAATGTGAAAGTTCAATATTGCGCGAACTCTCCGACCGATTTACTTTCGATGTGCCCGGAGCCAAGTTCTCGCCCTCGTATCGCCATAAGATATGGGACGGAAAGATACGCTTACTCGATTCGAGAAAGCAGACTCTATTTGCTGGTTTGGCCTCTAGTGTAGTCGAATTCGCAAATGAACGAGATTACACAGTATGCGATAATACACAGCTATCAGTCACGACTAATTTTTCAGTCAATATGGCTGAGCAATTTATAGCAGCACTTCAGCTTCCCATAACACCACGCGATTATCAGTTGCGCGCATTTACTCAGGCCGTAAGAAATCGGCGGGCTGTTCTAGTATCTCCGACAGCTAGTGGTAAGAGCCTGATTGCGTATATGATTACGCGATTCTATAATAAGAAAACATTAATAGTTGTACCTACGGTATCTTTGGTATTGCAGCTTGTAAAAGATTTTCAGTCATACGGATACGACGAACCCATACACGCCGTGATGTCAGGTGTAGAGAAAGCTACCGATGCAAGTATAACTATATCTACATGGCAATCTCTCTACCGCGAGTCGGCCGAATATTACGATTCATTTGAAGTTGTCATAGGCGACGAAGCGCACATCTATAAGGCCAAGAGTCTTATCTCAATCATGACGAAAATGAATCATATTCAGTATAGATTCGGCATGACCGGTACATTAGATGGCGCAGAAGTAAATGAGTTGGTTCTTACTGGTTTGTTTGGTGTAATTGAGAAAATCATCGATACTGCGACTCTTATGAAACAGGGATCGTTGGCCAAGTTAAAAATCAAGATACTAGTATTGAAGCATGATAAAGAAGCAGCTAAACTGCTACACGATGAACCCTATCATAGTGAACTCCAGTACATCATAGAATCACCTGAACGAAATAAATTCATTGTGAATTTAGCCAATTCACTTAAAGGTAATACGCTGATTCTCTTCGCATATGTCGATAAGCATGGGCGAATACTTCATGACTTGATAAAGTCACAATGTACTCATGATAACGTATTTTTTGTATCGGGTGAGGTAGAGGCCGAAGATCGAGAGGCTATACGAGCTATCGCAGAACAGACTAATAATGCAATCATCGTAGCCAGCTATGGCTGTTTTAGTCAAGGTATAAATATAAGAAGACTTCATAATATTATATTCGCGAGCCCGACAAAAAGCAAAATCAGAACGCTTCAGTCTATTGGTCGGGGCCTTCGATTATCGAATGAAAAAGATGAATGTAGACTATTTGACATTGCCGACGATCTAACGCACCGAAATAAGAAAAACTATACGCTGAAGCACCTTATTGAAAGAGTGAAATTATATAACGCCGAGTCATTTCCATACGAGCTTCATAACATAGAACTAAGGAGAAATTGATATGAGCGTAATTTATATCAAGACATATGCGGGAGAAAATCTATTGGCTACACTGATCGATGAAACCCCAAACACTATTGCAATTACTAACCCTCTTAAAATAGATACATGTATGACAGCTAATCGCCTGATGACTACTATATATCCATGGGTGCCCATTCGCGAATTGATGGCAGGCAACTACACTCTAGATAAAAGTAAGATGATTGGGATTATGGAAATACCAGAACATGTACTAACAAATTATAATAGAATAATTAATGACATTCATAGCGACGATGACTATATGGCATCTGACGCAATGGCAAACGAATCTGATATTGAGAACGAGCAATTAATGAAAAATCGAATTCTACACTAATTTATTATGGAGCGCCAAATGTTATCTGCTACTAAGACTACTGCTAGGCCCACTGCCAAGAAAACCGCACGCGCGAAGTCCAATCACTATGTCGATAACAAGTTGTTACATAGCGCAATGATATCTTATAAAAAAGAACTTAGGCGAGCAAAGAGAAATAATACTCTTCCGCCGCGGGTATCTCATTATGTGGGCGAATGCGTCATGAAGATTGCTACGCATTTGGCGCATAAGCCAAACTTTGCCGGATATTCGTTCAAGGATGAAATGATATGCGACGGTATAGAAAATTGTCTACAATATATTCATAATTTTGATCCCAAGAAATCCCAGAACCCCTTCGCCTATTTTACTCAGATTATCTTCTATGCCTTTCTGCGCCGAATCCAGAAAGAAAAGAAGCAGCTATATACCAAGCACGCGGCCGCACAGATGAGCGCCTTAACCAATACTCTATCTGATATTCAGGAACATGATGATCCTCGCGGAATAGCTCGCCGAGATACATCCTATGGCGAATGGAGTCAAGACCAGATGCTTCGCTTCATGGAAGAATTTGAAGCATCGAAAAGTAAGCGAACTAAAAAGATAATTGTTGACACACGGCTAGAATAAGCGTATACTGTATATTATGAAAATTGCCGTTATAACAGACACTCATTGGGGCGCGCGCGCGGATAGTCGAGAATTTCTTGACTATTTCGTTCGATTTTACAATGAGATATTCTTTCCCGAAATTGAGAAACGAGGTATCACTACGATTCTTCATCTGGGCGATATTGTCGATAGGCGTAAGTATATTAATTATGTGACACTTCGTATGCTACGCGAGCATTTTATGAAGCGTGCTGAAAATCTTGGTATTGATATTCATGCGATTGTGGGTAATCACGATGTTCCATATCGCAACACAAATGAAATCAATGCTCTATGCGAGACTTTTAGCAATCAGCCCAATCTTCATTTGTATTCTGAGCCAACTGAAATGACATTCGATGAATGTAATATTCTTCTAATGCCTTGGATTAATTCGGGCAATTACGCAGAATGTATGAATATCATTCAGTCCACTCGGTCGCAGATCATGTTTGGTCATTTGGAAATCAAGGGATTCGAAATGCATCGTGGAGTGGCCTCGCATGAGGGATTCGATGCTGCGAAGTTCGATAAGTTCGATATTGTAGCCAGCGGGCATTTTCATCGTAAATCCACACAAGGTAACATTCATTATCTTGGCGCGCCGTATGAAATGACATGGAACGATTACGATGATTCGCGTGGCTTTCATATCTTCGATACTAGTACACGCGAATTTGAATATATCATTAATCCACTTCGTATGTTTCATAAGATATGGTATAATGATGAAAATAAGACTATGAATGAACTAATCGAGCATGATTTTCAATATCTAAAGAATACATATGTAAAGGTTGTCGTACAGACTAAGACAAACCCGTATTGGTTTGATTTGTGGCTCGGTAAGATATACGAAGCCGGGCCTCTAGACGTTGATATCGTTGAAGATCATAATAATCAAGATAATCTAAGTGATGCCGACATCATAAATAATGCAGAAGATACTATGACTATTCTAAGAAGCTATGTCAAGAATCTTGAGACAGACATCAACAAGACCGAACTCGACGTATTGATGCGGTCACTATACGATGAGGCCCTGAATATGGAAAATGACGCTGCATGAGGCGATGAATGTCTATACAATTTAAGTGTGTGCGGTGGAAAAACATTCTTTCGACGGGCAATGTATTTACGGAAGTAAAGCTTGATAAGTCTCCAAATACGTTGATCGTGGGCTCAAATGGCGCGGGTAAATCGACCATTCTCGATGCTCTATGCTTTGGGCTATACGGTAAATCGTTTCGTAAGGTCAAGAAGGATCAATTGATCAATACGATAAACAATCGTGATGCTGTCGTAGAAATTGAATTCGATTCATATGGTAAATCATTTAAGATCATACGAGGATTAAAGCCCAACATATTTGAAATATATCAGAATGGTGAGCTACTAAATCAGCCGGCCGCTGTGAAAGATTATCAGGAAATTCTCGAACGAACCATATTACGTATGAATATGAAGTCATTCGCGCAAATTGTCGTTCTGGGATCGGCCTCATTTGTGCCCTTCATGCAATTATCTACCGCGATTCGCCGTGAAGTTATCGAGGATCTTTTGGACATTAGAGTATTTTCGACTATGAGTACTCTACTTAAGGCTCGTATAGCTGAATTGCGAGAAACGTATCTAATCAACAATAAGAATATAGAATCCACTCAAAGTTTAATATCGATGCAAGAATTGAATCGCGATAGAGAGACTCGCGATAGTAATCGGGTGATCGAGGAATGTAAGGAGTTACAATCCACGATTAACAATCGTATTGCGACCATGCAACAGCAAGTGAGTGATATTGAACAAGAAATCGACACTCTAACTGAAACGATAAGCGATAGTGACACTATTAGAACGAAGCTATCCGATATCGACAAGATCGAGTCGAGCCTAGAAAAGAGACTTCGCGGTACAAAAAAAGTCATTGCGTTCTATCAAGATAATGATACTTGCCCCACATGCATTCAGCCAATTGGCAATTCTTTTCGCGACAATCAGATTCTTGAAAAGAATACCGTAATGGTCACACTCAACGAGGCTATGCTAACACTATCAACTCAATTGAATGCAGTCACCGACAGACTAAATGAAATAACCTCAATTCAGAATAGAATTTCGATTAAGCAGCGAAATATAAGCGCATTAAATGCTCAGATAAAAACAGATCAACGCGAAGTGGCTATTCTTTCCGACCGCATCGATGAAGTATCAAAAAAAGAAATAACGGAAGTGGTCGTAATGATCGATGATCTTAAACAGAAACTCGATGGCCTTAATGCTATTCATGAGAGTACTATTCGGGCCCGCGGAGTGCATGATATCGGAAGTGTCATTCTGCGAGACACTGGTATCAAGTCTCGCATCATAAAGCAATATATTCCCGTTATCAATGCGTTGGTAAACAAATATCTTGCTGCTATGGATTTCTTTGTGAAATTCGAATTGAACGAGGCTTTCGAGGAAAAGATTCTATCGCGCCATCGTGACGACTTTACATATGAGTCATTTAGCGAAGGCGAGAAAATGCGTATTGATCTGGCGTTACTATTCACGTGGAGAGCAGTAGCACGAATGAAAAATAGTGCCAACACAAATCTTCTAATATTGGATGAGGTATTTGATGCGTCACTTGACACCAACGGCTGTGATGAATTTCTAAAATTGATTCATAGCCTCGATAATACGAATGTCTTCGTAATATCACATAAGGGCGATATTCTACAAGACAAATTTAGAGCGTCTATTCGATTCGAGAAACATCACAATTTTTCAAGAATAGCTTAAAGACATATATATTTACAATGAATGGGCAATTTCAATGAAAGCATTTATAACAGGAATCACAGGGCAGGATGGTTCGTATCTGGCCGAGCTATTGCTGGATAAGGGATATGAAGTTCATGGCATGATACGCCGATCTTCATCATTCAATACGAAGCGTATAGATCATATTTTTGATCGAATCACTCTACACTATGGAGATATGACAGACGGGCCAAGTCTATTGAATCTCATTTCAACGATTCGCCCAACCGAAATATACAATCTCGCAGCGCAGTCGCATGTTATGGTTAGCTTTGCAAATCCAGAATATACAACCCAGACCAACGCATTGGGCATATTGAAAATTCTCGAGGCTAATCGGATTCTGGGATTGAACGCTCGCGTCTATCAGGCCAGTAGCTCTGAAATGTTTGGGAGTGCACCTTCACCCCAACTAGAGATTACACCGTTTCATCCCTGTAGCCCATATGGCACTGCCAAGCTATATGCTCACTGGATTTGCAAAAATTATCGGGCATCCTATAATATGTTCGTCTCTACGGGAATTCTATTCAATCATGAAAGCCCAAGACGAGGTGAAACTTTTGTGACGCGCAAGGTGTCCAAGGCCGTGGCTAACATATGGCACAGAAAGCAAGAATTCGTCACGCTTGGAAATCTTAACGCACTTCGAGACTGGGGTCATGCGAAGGATTATGTTCGTGCTATGTGGATGATGCTACAACAAGATAAGCCAGATGATTATATTATTGCCACTGGAGAGACTCATAGGATTAGGAGCCTAGTCGAGGTTGCTTTCAACTGCGCTAATATGCGTATTACATGGAGCGGCGAAGGTCTTGATGAAGTGGGCACCGATCAGCATGGAGTTGTTCGCGTGAGAATCGATCCTCGATATATTCGCCCAAATGAAGTGGATATTTTATGCGGCCGACCATTAAAAGCTGGGCATAAATTAAACTGGCAACCAGAAATATCGTTTGGATCTCTTATTTATGACATGGTGATGTATGATATCAATGAAATATCCTCTAGCAAGTGATAGCTGGAACTGGCAAGAGAAGCTAGCCATCCTTAAGGTCATGTGGAATGGCCGATATACCATGGGATCCGAAGTCGCCGAGTTCGAACGGCGCTTCGCCGTTAAAATGAATATGAGACATGCTGTCATGGTCAATAGCGGTAGCTCGGCTAATCTTATTGGGCTAAGCGCAATGGTTCTAAATAAAAAATACAATATTAATCCGGGCGATGAGGTCATCGTTCCTGCCATAAGTTGGAGTACCACGTATTTTCCATTAACCCAGCTTGGATTAATTCCCGTATTCGTCGATGTTGAATTGAACACATTCAATATTTCCATAGAAGAAATCAAGAAAGCTATTAGCCCAAAGACCCGCGCAATATTGGCCGTAAATCTTCTTGGGCTGCCCTGCGACCTCATTGCACTAAAAGAACTATGCGAGACTCATCATATTCATCTAATCGAAGATAATTGTGAAAGCTACGGGGCTCTATATGAAACTAACTGGTTTACTAAACATGCAGGAACATTCGGCGTTCTGGGCACGTTCTCCTTTTTCTTTAGTCATCATCTACAGACAATGGAAGGCGGTATGATCGTCACCGACGATTCGTCGTTGGCTGATTATATGCGATCATTACGCGCGCACGGGTGGGTACGCGATCTCAAGACTACTGAACTCTATACCAAGACTGGTGATCCATTCGAGGATAGTTTCAAATTTGTGCTTCCGGGATATTGCGTGAGGCCTCTTGAAATGAGTGGCGCTATCGGGCAAGTACAGCTTAAGAAGATGGATAGCTTCATACAGTGTCGCCGTGCAAATGCTGAAATTTTCATTAATGAATTCGGCAAGGATTTTATCATTCAGCAAGAACGTAGCGCACAGAAGTCAAGTTGGTTTGGATTCGGCGTTGTACTTAAGGGTCCACTAGAGGGGCGTCGTGCTGAAGTAATTTCGATTCTACGGAAAAATGGTATAGAGACGCGCCCAATCGTGACAGGAAACTTCGTTAATCAGCCCGTCGTAAAAAGTGGGCGCATTAATAGTCGTATTTCGGGTGATTTAACAAATGCGGAGTATATAGATCGTAATGGATTCTTCTTCGGTAATGATCACCGGGATTTAGCAAGGCACATTATATATGCTCGTAAAGCGATTGGGCAATTAACATGACAATTCTCGTTCTTGGCGGCCAAGGTATGCTGGGCTCTGCGTTGGTAAGAAGTCTCGCGAATCAAAAAGAAGAAGTCATTGCTCATAATCGACTAGCCTGCGATCTAACAGACTCTTGGGATACGTATGATTACATCAAGCAAATTAGACCAACTACAATATATCACGCGGCTGGGCTTGTTGGTGGTATTCTATCCAATATGAATAATCAGTATGATTATTTACTTAAGAATGTGACGATGGCGAGTAACGTGATAAATGCCGCCGCTACCTTCTCCGTTCCTAATTTGTTTTATATATCATCATCGTGCGTATATCCATCTACTTGTGCCCAGCCCATGAAGGAGAATATGATTTTTGATGGGCAACCAGAAGAAACTAATCGCGGATATGCGTTAGCCAAACTGGTCGGAATGGAACTAACCAAATATGCGCGTGCCGGGCGCGGGCAACAATTGAATTACGTAACAATGATTCCATGCAATCTATATGGGCCGGGCGACGATTTTTCAATTGGCGGGCATGTGTTAGCTTCTCTAATTAAAAAAATATGCGATGCCCAAAGACTTAATCAGAAGACTATCACTATATGGGGATCAGGTGTGGCTTTTCGGGAATTTTTACATGTAGACGACTGTGCTTCGGCCATTACTCATGTAGTCAATACCCTCTTCGAGTCCAAGAAGGTTCCACCCGACTATATTAATATCGGATCAGGAAAAGAGATATCTATTATGAATTTAGCTCTTCTTGTTCGTGAAATAGTCGGCTGGAATGGTGAGATACTATGCGACAAGTCAAAGCCAATGGGTATGTTGCGTAAACTTCTTGACATTCAATATCTAAATGATGTACAATGGAGTTCAAAGATAACACTTCGTGAAGGAATAGAACGCTTGGCAAAAGAATATAATGCGAGCTTACTTGAGAACCAGCCACAATGAATAAATTGTTACATAAGTACGATTCATCACTAAAGCAATCGTGCCCTGATTTCGATTTCGAAGCAGGATACACATTAAGCAATGGCGATCATGTCGATGGGCTAGGATTATTCGATATTCTACGTGCGGCCATGTGCGAGAACCGTGGTGTCGGATTATCTGCATCGCAGATAGGCATCATGACACGCGCATTCGTTATAGGAAATCCCTCGGATCCCGATAATGTAATCGCAGTGTTCAACCCTCGTATAGTAGATACATCTCCAGAAATCGAAACGTATGAAGAGGGATGTCTATCGTTTCCTGGGCTTTACCTAAAGATAAAGCGGCCTGTCGGTATTCGGGCGCGGTATACGAATCAGCATAATGTTACAGATACCATGAAGTTCACTGGATTTACTGCTCGACTATTTCAACATGAATATGATCATCTGAATGGTATTCTCTATACGAATCGCGCTACGTCATATCATCTGGCGCTAGCGCAAAGGCAACTGAGATCCCTCAATAAATTACGCGAGAAAAATAATCAGGCCAGAGGAAAATCTTATGCCCAATAAGTATATACCCTATACGCTAAATGATGTCAACAAATCATCGGCCCGTAAGTTATTCACTGTAATATCGACATTCGCTGGTGGCGGCGGATCATCTACAGGTTATAGATTAGCCGGCGGCGATGTGTTGGCCATCAATGAATTCGTAGCAGAAGCAATTGCGACATATTCGGCCAATTTTCCCGATACCAAAATCATTCCAGAAGATATTAAAAAACTTACCGGATCTGATTTTCTTCAAGCGACAAATCTCGCAGTAGGCGAACTAGACATTCTTGATGGGTCACCTCCGTGTGTCGCATTTTCTATAGCATCTGGTGCTAAAGGTGGCGCGGCATCTAAATGGAATAAAGAAAAGACTTATTCGGATCATAAGAAGGTCACGGGCATCGAAGACCTATTTCATGAATACATTCGGGTAGCCAAGGACATTCAACCAAAAATTATCATAGCTGAAAATGTTCCCGGTATTCTTGTTAAGAACCCAAAGATTTATCAAAAACTTTTGTCTTTTATTAAGGGGTTTGAAAGCATATCGCCGGGATATACTATGATATATCGAGTACTAAATGCAGCACACTACGGAGTGCCGCAGGCCAGGCGACGAGTATTTTTTGTAGGTATTCGAAATGACATTATAAAGAAGTTAAATCTACAGGAATATCATTTACATTCACTGTTCCCGACACCTTCGACACCGCAAGGCGTTTCAATTTTTAGTGCCATTCATGATATTAAAAATGATCAGGCTGAGATTGAACAACTTCGGGCCCATGTAATAAATAGTTTTCAAAAAAAATACATCGATACTATGCCTCATAACCCACAGAAGGCCATCAAGCCTTCTGCTTTATCCGGAGAATATCGTAAGGTCGGGGAATACAATAAGGCTACATGCTTTAGTATGGTACGACCAGCGCCGCATCTGCCATGCCCAACCCTAACGCAAATGGGCCAAAAGATGTCTGCAAGTGGCGTATTGCATTACGAAGACAATCGGAAGTTGACAATTCTCGAAATGAAGCGTATAATGAGTCTACCTGAAGATTTCATCCTTACGGGCAAATTTGATCACCAAGCCGAACGTATCGGACGAATGGTAGCCCCAAAGATGATGTCAGCAATAGCTTCGAATATCTATGAAACTATTCTTAAACCATATAAGGAACAACAGAATGACTAAGTTTACTTTTGCCGACCGAGAAGAGGGGTTCGACGCTCATATCGATATGTCGATTCGCGGGTATTCCGATTTGTGTGCCGATGTTCTTAAGTATTCTCAGTATTTCGTAGAAGACGACACAAATGTCGTTGATATTGGTTGCTCTACTGGTAAAATGCTCACGCGCATGTCCGAAGAGCATAAGTCTTTTTGTAAGCCAAAGTATATCGGCGTAGAAATAGAGTCTTCGTTTTTCACGCAGCAAGAAAAGAGCAACGACATCGAATATGTTCATGGCGATATTCGTGCGTATGATTTCGATAACTGTTCACTAGTAACTTCGATATTCACATTGCAGTTCATGCCACAAAAAGATCGTCTAAGACTCGTGGAGAATATATATGATGGGCTAAATGTCGGTGGCGGGTTTATCTTCGCAGAAAAGATGATATCGGAGTATTCAAAAATAAACGATATGCGAACTTTCACTTTTTATGATTTTAAAAAGAACAATTTCACGTATGATGATATCATGAATAAGGAAAAGACTCTTCGCCATATGATGAAGCTGAATACTCGAAATGAATTACTTGAGATGTGCGAGAGTGTAGGCTTTACCCAGATTGATACCTTTTGGCAGAATCATGCGTTTGCTGGGTTCATCGCCATTAAGAACTAATTAAGGAACTGATTAATGCCCGATAGAAATACACTCATCGTAATACCCGCACGATATGCATCTACCAGATTGCCCGGTAAGCCTCTTGCGATGATTCATGGAAAGACCATGATTCAACATGTCTACGAAAAAGCGGCCGCAGTAAAAAATGTCTCAGTCGTGGTAGCTACTGAAAGTGCTTTGGTTAAACGCGAAGTCGAAGTGTTTGGAGGTAATGTGATTATGACATCGCCTTATCATAATAGCGGCACAGAGCGCATGACAGAGGTAATGCAGAGACTTTCCTACTCGGTGTATGTCAATCTACAGGGCGACGAGCCGATGTGTCGCTCCAATGACATACAGTTGCTTGTGAATGCCATGCAGAATGACGCAACATTGGATTCCGCTTCTCTATACCATAAGATGTCGCGTAAGGATGCGGAGAATCCCAATGCGGTTAAGGTCGTTATGAATAACTATGGTAATGCCATGTATTTTAGCCGATCTATGATTCCCTATCCCAAATATGAGACCGAAGGTCTGCAATATAACAAGCATGTTGGAATCTATGCGTATACTTTCGTATCCCTTAGAGCATTTGGTAAACTGCCAGCAGTTTCTCTTGCTGAAGTTGAATCTCTGGAACAATTGAAATTTATTTCGGCTGGATACGATATGAATATGCTCCAGATCGATCCCACAGGCCCAGCAGTTGATACGCAAGAAGATTTAGATGCTGTTAGGGAGTTAATGGCATGACGAGCTTATCCCATATTAAGTTGGTCATATCAGATGTCGATGGCGTCATGACTGACGGCCGGCTATATTACGATCAACATGGTGGCTACATGAGGGCGTTTCATGTTCACGATGGGCTTGGTATAAAGATGTTACGGAATAGCGGCGTGAAGTTCGTTATCATAAGCGCATCGAAAGAACCTGGCAGCATTACAAGCGCATCGAAAGAACCTGGCAGCATTTTGTCTAGGGCCAAAGACTTGGGTATGGTATTGGGTATTAATACTGTCGTATGTAATTCTTTAGATAAGGGGAAGGATGCGCGACGAATAATCGAATCGCTGAAAATACCAGTCAATCAAGTTGCGTGTATTGGAGATGATCTAACGGACATTCCTATGTTCGCTGAATGTGGCGTGTCGTTCGCGCCGGCAAATGCAATGGCGGCTGTTCGCGCAGCCGCAACAATTGTGCTGACAAAAAATGGCGGTGAAGGAGCTGTTCGGGAGCTGGCCGATCTTATATTGAGACCAGAATAGAGGGATCGCAGTAAGACTTTTTCGGAATGACCTATGATGAGTTCTATTGCTACGGGGGCTAAATGATAGATCAATTATTGTGTAATGAAATACAGAAAAATTCTAAATCAGACTCCGTAGCAGTTTTAATGTCTGGAGGAGTTGATAGTATCTCTTGCGCGTTCGCTGCACATAGATTAGGAAAGAAGATTCATGCATATACGTTTCATTTAGAAAATGATCCTTCCTATGACGCAATGAAAGCTATTGAAGTGGCCAAGATTATGAATTGGGGCTACACTCTAATAGAAGTTCCTACGAAAAATCTTGAGAATGATTTCATATATCTAGCGACAGATATTGAATGTAAAAAGAAAACACATTTCGAATGCACGTTCCCATTTCTATACGTGTACCCAAGAATAAAAGAATCTGAGATAATTTCTGGCTGGGCTGCTGATGGTCATTATGGAATTTCTAAAAAAGCGTGTATGCATTATAAGGAACCAAAATCTAAATTTGATGAATTCCGCGTAGATTATTTTAAAAGTAATCCGGCGGGGTTCGATCATCAAATAAATCTAGCTAACAAATACGGTAAGAAATTTATTGCTCCTTATTTAGAATCCGTTGTGATTAATTTTTTTCGACAGTATGACTGGCATGAATTGAATGAGCCATTTCAGAAACATCATGTGGTAAATTCGTTTCCCGAATTTAAGACCATTGGCAAGTTTAAGAAGCATATAAATTTGCAATTAGGCTCTAATACAAATAAGTTGTTTGAGAGCCTTTTGACAAACAATAAAATTAATTTTAAGAAGCGGGTTCGAATTATGGATATATGTCGCGATTGGCATAAATTGAGTAGGAGTTCACATAAAGTTGAAAACCACGCCACGCTAGAGAGATTCGTTTCGTAGCGTTTGGCGCGCCTAGGCCTAGGGCTTCTTACGTAAATTCGTAAGATTATTATTGCAGGTCCAACAAAACAATTGACATAGCACCTAAAGTGTGAGATACTTATGATTACTGAGCCTAGGCAATTTCG
>Ga0049080_10000499_pt1 | contig 13341 bp, 11 predicted proteins | sample GreLakmeER15MSRF_FD_66716 | JGI IMG/M metagenome (GOLD analysis project Ga0049080, IMG submission 66716) | Freshwater lentic microbial communities from great Laurentian Lakes, MI, USA - Great Lakes metaG ER15MSRF | ecosystem: Environmental > Aquatic > Freshwater > Lake | place: Great Lakes... | reverse complement strand
TAAAGAGATGAGCGCACCAGCTACCCAAATTGAGATAGCCCAACCGACATCACCAGTAATACCAGCAACCATAGCTGGGGTCTTGAAGATGCCTGCACCAATGACGATGCCAACAATAATGGCAACTGCCCCTAAGGGGCTGAGCAAGCGAAGAGGGGAGGCGCTAGGGTTAGCGCCTTGAGGACTCGACATCTAAGCTTAGCGACGAGCACCAGTAATATTGTTGCTGATGTAGCCGCCTTTACTATCCCCTTTTATTTGGGAACCGTTAATCGTTAATTTGACATTATGTAATTTGTCTTTGCGATCAATGTAAGCAAAGCTCAGTTGATCACCTTCAAGACTTGGGTTCAGAATTGCTTGGGTCTTACCACCTAACGTTAAGGTACCTCCAACACGTTGATAACGCTGTACTAGATTAAGAACAGCCTTGTTTTGAGTATCAATACCTTCGATCACCCAATCACCCGCTACATTAGCTGGAACAATCCAATAGTAACCCCTCTGACCTGCCTCAATTTCTAGATCAGGTTCCCAATCTCCCATGGTGAAGGCATGCGATACCACACGAGTACCGGGCTTCATCTTCAAGACAATAGGGCGCAATTTTAAGTTCAGGTCGGGGAGAAGATACATTGTGACTACAGTAGCCTTACTAAAATCTTCCTTAAAAATATCGCCATTAATGATCTTGACGCGATCACCAACGCCGGAACGAATTGCATTGCGTTGAGCAAATGCAGCCATATCGGGGTTGTACTCAATACCAATCGCACGGGCACCAAATTCTTTTGCAGCTGCAATTGCAATCTTGCCATCGCCTGCTCCAAGGTCATAGACCAAGTCGTTTGGGGTTACCTTAGCTGTTTTGAGCATTAGGGTGACTAATTCCCCTCCAGTAGGCATCCAGATCACATCTTTACCTTCTTGGCCTAATCTAGGCTGGTACTTGTCATCACCCCCTGCCGTTTGGGCAAAGGCACTAAGGGTAAAGGCTAATCCAAGAACGGCTAGCCAGGCTTTAAGCATCTTCATACGGTCTCCAGGAAATATTAAAGCTTAATAAACAATGTATTTATAACAGGAGTTTGTGGACTCATCCAAAATCCCAGAGAGATAGCAAGTCCGTTAAAATCCAAGAATCCCTTTCTGCCCATAGCTCAGCTGGATAGAGCAACGCCCTTCTAAGGCGTAGGTCGCACGTTCGAATCGTGCTGGGCAGGCCAAGACTGTAAAGTATTTGTCCGGTATGAAACGCAAACTATGTCTCGGGTAGCACAACCTAGGTTACTAATAATACTTTCAACCAAATATTTTGGCCTGACCAGAGCTCTCCCGAATATGAAGAACAGGTTTAATTTGGATTGACTTGGCAGATTTATTATTAAGTAATCTAAGAATTTGGGATGCAGCAACTTTACCTATTTCATTTTGGCGCAAATCTATTGAGGTAATCGAAGGAGTTGTGAACGATGAAAAATTGTTGTTATTAAACGAAGCTAAGGACACATCATTGGGCACAGATATTCCCATTTCATAAAAACCTCTTAAAACCCCTAAGGCGTAATAATCACTTGTACAAATAATGGCGGTTGTTTTTGGATTTTGGTTTAGGATTTGTTGGACTGCTTGCTTTCCAGAGCTAAATTGATGCACGTTTTCATAAATTGCTTGATTAGGAATTTTTAAACTATATCTAGCTAAAAGCCTTTTTACGCCACTCATCCTAGCAGCTGCCCTAGGGTTATTTTTAGTTGGAATACCAATATATGCAATATGCTTATGTCCAAGATCTACAAGGTGCTTTGCTAGAATTTCGCCGGCTTCAAATTGATTTACATTAATGCAAATAGATCCCCTTGGATTTTTTACTGTCCATAACAACACATGAGGTATCTCTCTATATTTCATCATTGCATATAAGCTCTCATTATGGTCTTCCCCAAGAAGTATTAAGCCATCAGCACCTCGTTCAATTAATCGGTACGCAGCTGATTCAATTGCCGAACTTTTCATTTCTGGTTGCGAAACAATAAGCGTAAATCCAGCTTCCTCGAGCGCGTCGTTCAAATCTGAAATAGTTTGTGAAAAAGTTGAAATACCAGTTTTTGGTATTACGGCACCAATAACTGATGATTTAGCAGATCGTAATTTTCGTCCAGCTGGATCTGGGACGTAATGAAACTCTTTAATCAATTCTTGAATTCTGACAAGAGTCTTTGGGGCCAGCATCTCTGGTTTTGTGATTGCTCGCGATATGGTTCCTGAAGATACGCCTGCAATTTTGGCAATATCGTGAAGGGTAGATATTCTTGGGTTTTTGGCCATCGTATTACTACCTATTTTTTGGTTGCTTATTTTCTGTTAGGATGTAAATAATAATGCAAACGTTTGCATTATTTTGGAATATTTAGAAAAAAGGCGACATTTAAATGACCACAACCAAACGAGAAATCGTTAAAACACTTGTAGAGTGTGGTGCAACCCATGCATTTACATTACCGGGGCTTGGAATTACTTGGATGCTGGATGATTTTTATGAGCAAAGAGATAAGTTAAAGCTAGTTCTCTCAAGGAGTGAGCAACATGCTTCAATTATGGCGCAGGCCTATGGCAAGGTCACAGGAAAACCTGCAGTGTTAATGGGTATGGGGCCATTTTTAACAACCACAGGCGCTTTTGGGATATTGGAAGCCTATTTTGCAGGTACCCCTTTGGTTGTTTTAACAGATACATCATGCTACGACGGTTTTTCAATGCGTGGCGTATACCAAACAATGACCGGGGATTATGGCGCTGCAGACGCCAATGCTGTGCTAAGAACAATGACTAAGTTTTGCGCCTACGCTACTGAAATTGACGAGGCAATATATGGTGTTCAAATGGCATTTAAACATGCGACCCTTCCTCGTCATGGACCTGCAGCAGTGGTTCTTAAGACAAGCATTATTAAGCGTGAGTTTGAGCTAAATCCTCGTGTAACTCTTTATCCATCCTCTGGACATTTGCAGTACACACCATCAAGACCTGATCAGAAAACTATTTCTGAATTAGCTGGGCTCATTAAAAAAGCAAATAAACCGCTACTAATTGTTGGTCAAGGAGCACAAAATGATTATGCAAGACCTCTTGTTGCAAAAGTTGCTAAGCAGGCAGGATTAGCTGTAGCAACAAGTTATAACGGCAAAGGTGTTATTGATGAGACTTTGCCAGTGAGCGTTGGTATGCTTGGAACATGGGGTTGCAAGGCCGCGAACCATGCCTTGCGGGATGCAGATTTGGTGCTTGTATTGGGCGCAAGTTTGGGTCCAGACTATATGCGTTTTTGTGAATCCGGGTTTTTAAAGCCAGACATACAAACTATTATTCAGATTGATATAGACCCACGAAATAGTGGATGGGTTTATCCAGTAAAGATGTCAATAACTGGGGATGTTGGCGATGCGTTGGATATGCTTGATAAGCATGATTTAGGTGAGGAGCATCAGCAATCACGCCTAAAGTGGATTTTTGACAATAATCAAAAACACCAATATGGTGTTATGCCGGATTATAAAACTACTGACGGATCTGTTCATAACGCAGATATTATTAAATCTTTAGATCGTCACTTAACAAAAGATCATTTATTAACACTGGATGCTGGAAACAATCGTATTTGGGTTACTGGTAATCTTCGAACTAGAACCCCAGGTCAATTATTGGCGCCTGGTGGCATCGGCGGAATGGGATGGGCCATACCCGCGGCGGTTGGTGCCAAAATTGCAAAGCCACAAAAAAAAGTGATTGCATTAACAGGTGACGGTGGTGCGGGCATGTCAGTAGCCGCTATGTCCACTGCCATATCAGAAAATTCCCCAATAACCGTAATTGTTGCTAATAATCAAGGTCTTGGAATGGTTAGGGATAATATGAAGGGCGCCCACTATGGCGTTAACTATCCGCCTACCAATTTTGCAACAATTGCTAATGGGCTTGGCTGCAAGTCTCTGGAAGTAAAGCGGCCAGCTGATTTGGATGAGTGCCTTAAGGAAGCTGAAAATATGGATGGCCCTTGTTTAATTGATATTGCGATTGACCCTGCTGTCAGTCATCATCCCTCTTCTGATTATTAATTTAATGCCAACAGATAAAAAGTCAGTTGCACTTATTACTGGAGCAGCCAGCAATATAGGACTCGCTATTGCCAATCGATTTATAGGTGATTTTCATGTTGTCGGTGTTGATCGTTCTTTTGGTTCGGAAGCTATTGAAAAACCAAATAAACAGTATAAATTTAATCGCATTACCTGTGATATTACAAATGCGAAACAAGTAGAGCGGGTTTTTAAGGTCTCGCGTGAGTTGGCGCCCATTTCAGTTGTTATCAATAGTGCCGCTATTTCGGAGGAAAGGAAAACTATTGAGGAAACGACTATCGATTCTTGGCGAAATATAGTTGACATCAATTTGACAGGGGCCTTCATTGTGATGAAGGTGGCGATACCTTATTTACGGGAAAGCAAGGGTGCAGGAGTTTTAATCAGCTCGAGGGCGGGCAAGGTCGGATATGCTGGATTAGATCCAAGTCCAGAAGGTACTAAGGCTCACTATTGCGCTGCAAAAGCCGGAGTGAACTCCCTAATCAAGTCACTTGCAACTGAATTGGCACAATTTCAGGTGAGAATTAATGGCGTCGCCCCCGGATCTATAGAAGGTAAGATGATTCCTAAGAAAAAATGGCCGGAATTAGCAAAAAAAATACCTCTTAAACGACTGGGATTGCCTGATGAAATAGCTGAAGCAACTTTTTTCTTATGTTCCGATGCGGCAACTTATATTACTGGACATATTCTTGATGTTAATGGCGGCAGCCTAATGGACTAATACTCAATATTAAATGTAATGATGACCGAACCTATAACTAATTCATTAAAAGGATGTAATGCAATTATTACTGCAGGTGGGAGTGGGCTTGGAAAGGGCATTGCTCAAAAACTTGCCAGCCAAGGAGCGTTGGTATTTGTATGGGACAAGGATAAAAAAAGTCTTTTAGATATGGAAGGTATTAATGCTCCTTATGGATCAAATATTCATACTGAAGAAGTAGATCTTATCGAAATATTAGCCGTAAAGAATGTGTATGAAAAAACGTTAGCAAAGGCAAAAAAGATTGATATTTTGATAAACAATGCCGGAGGTTCCTTGCATACTCCATTTAGATTCTTAGATCAAAGCGCAGATGATTGGACGCGAGTTTTAAATCTGAATTTAATGCTAACTGTGCAATTAACTCAATTGGTATTACCGTCTATGATTGAAAATCATTATGGGAGAATTGTAAATCTTGGCTCAAAAGCAGGGCGCTACGGAAGTTTGTTTGCTGGCGCAAATTATGTTGCAGCAAAGGGCGCCATTCACTCTTTAACACTGCAGATTGCACAGGAATTTGGACCACATGGTATTACTTGTAATGCAGTTTGCCCTGGCGCTGTTCTAACGCCGAGAGTGAGAGGCCTTCTTAAAGAGCGTCAAAGCGAGGATCAGCGGCAGAAAATTTTAAATGAAATACCCGTTCGAAGGCATGGTGAGGTTGAGGATGTTGCTAATACTGTTGCATTCCTTGCCTCAAGGGAGGCAGAATTTATTACAGGAGTTCTTTTAGATGTTAATGGCGGTCAAGGGATGAGCACATAGAAGGTTTTTTTAAGAAGGGGAAGTGATATGAGAATAGTAAATAAATTAATAACCGTAATATTTTTTATCTTACCTGTATGCGTTTTTGCACAAGCATATCCAACAAAACCAGTAAAAGTTATTGTTCCTTTCCCGCCTGGTGGGGCAACTGACATCATCGGCCGGGCTATTTCTGAAAAGCTCCAGATTGCCTTAGGACAACCTTTTATTGTAGAAAATAAAGCAGGAGCAAGTGGAAATATTGGAATTTCTGAGGTCGCTCGTGCCGCTCCAGATGGCTATACTCTTGTAATTGGCGCGGCGCAAACTCTTACAATCAATCATCAAATTTTTAAGAATGCTCCTGTAAACCCTCAGCGAGACTTAGCTCCAATTGCAGTAATTGCTTCAGTACCAAACGTTTTGATAGTAACAAATAAATTACCAGCAAAAAATATCAATGAACTCATAGCATTTGCCAAGAAAAATCCTGGAAAATTGAGTAGCGGATCCTCTAGCGTTGGCGGTACTCCGCATCTTTCTTTAGAACTCTTCAAGTCTCAAACTGGTACATTTATAGTACATATTCCATATCGTGGTAGCGCACCTTCATTACAAGACTTAGTTGGCGGTCAAATAGATATGATGTTTGATAATTTGCCAGCCGCGCTCCCTTTGATTAATGCGGGTCAGGTCAGGGCTATTGGAGTGACAACTTTGAAGCGTTCTGCCTCTGCACCTGAAATACCAACACTTGATGAGACAGGTCTTAAAGGTTTTGATTCCCAAGGTTGGTTTGCACTTTTAGCCCCAGCTGGAACTCCCTCGCCTATTTTGGAGAAAATTAATATCGAAGTTAATAAAATAATTAAAACGCAAGACTTTAGAGAGCGTATGTTGAAAGTAGGCGCAGATCCTGTGGGTGGATCAATAGAGGATTTTAGGCAAAAAATGAAATCAGAGACTGATCGATGGGGACGCGTTATTAAGGCTGCTGATATTAAGCCAGACTGAGTTAGTACAAGCGCCCTCGAAAGGGCGCTTGAGAATGTCGGTTTACCCGACAAAACCATTGCACAGTTTGTTGCACAGTTGATGTTTTTTGACCTAAGCCATTGAAATATACACACATTCCAGTAGCCACGAATTCTTCTAAGGCCAAGGTCGCACGTTCGAATCGTGCTGGGCAGGCCAAACTCCTATTAGTTCATTTATAAGTAGGCTGGAGGATTGGCTCGATTGACCGAATCATGGGTCTACTTGGCTAGCCCTAAAAAGTAGTACTAGGAAACTATACTCGGTAAAAATTAATCATTCACATGAATAAAATCTACTGGAACTATGACCTTACAAATATGCTGAAATGAATTGAAGCTAGACTTGAGTATCAACCGCTTCTAACTGCCAAATTTACTCTGAAGATTTTGAACTACGTCTACTAGCCTAGGACCAAAATCATTCTCTATTTGATTTTTATCTGCTTGGTGTGCTGGAACCGTGATATTTATTGCTAAATTTTGGCCATTAATTTTATTTTTAAAAGGCACTGCTATTCCATACAAATTAGGCCGCCATTCACCATAACTTGTGCAAAAACCCTTTTTTTTGATTTCTTCGAATGAGTTGCTGAGTTTTTTATGAAATTTTTGCCACTCATCTATTTTGTCAATACGTAACTTATCCAAAATGAGCTCAAACTCTGCCTTCGTATTTGTATAGAGTAGAGCTCGTCCAATTGCCGTGCTCAATAGAGGTCTAGCAGAACCAATATCGGGATGTGCATTACTACGATAGCGGTTGTAGGTAGTTTCAATATAAACAACTTGTAGGCGATCTCTGATGCCTAGAGAAACTGGACCTTTTACTATTTTTGATAGCTCAATCATATCTTGAGCCGCGATTTCCCTAATATTGAGTTGTATTAATAAAGGGTAGCCAAGGGTTAATACTCCAGGTCCTAAAGAGTATCTACCAGTTGATTTATCTCTACATAGAAATCCCATGGCAACAAGGGTAAAGGTTAGTCGAGATACGGTTGGCTTTGCTAAGCCCAATTTTTCAGATATCTCCTTATTGCTAAGGGTCAAGGATGCAGGAGTAAAGCACTGCAGTATGTCGAGACCATTTCCAAGTGTAGATGCAAATTGTGGATGCTCTTCCAGTATTGCCTTTGGCAAAAGCTCAAAACTGTCAATTTGTTTATTGTGCATTTCACTTGACCTATAAAGATTGTTTGATATAGTGCAATTGTATATTTATATTGAAATGAATACAACTATTTTGAATTGAATGGGTATGAATAAAAAGCCAAGAGGAAAGCATTTATTTAGGTTTGCATTAATCGCAGATTCGCATTTGAATCCAGTGGATGAGAGCAATACATCTCCATGGCAGACTAATCACTTGGCAAACCCTAGAAATGAAGTGGTAGTAGATGCTGTAAATAGGCTTAAGCCTGCCTTTACAGTGCATTTGGGAGATGTTGTGCATCCATTGCCTTACACGAGCTCATACAAAGGCGCAGCGGAATATGCAAATAATTTATATCAAAAATTAAATCACCCCTTTTACATAACACCTGGAAATCACGACATTGGGGACAAATTTTTACCAGGCAATCCTGCGGCAACTATCACACAGGAGAGCTGTAATATTTATGAGAACTTCTTTGGCAAGCAGTGGCAGACATTTGAAAGGGATGGGGTTTGTTTTATTATTTTAAATTCTTGCTTATTTGGCTCAGCCTCAGTGGCTGAGGGCCTTCAGTGGAAATGGTTTGAGAAGACTTTAAGCCTGAATTCAGACAAACGAATTTTTTTATTTTCTCACTACCCACCATTTATAACAGAGAGAAATGAAGAAAATAATTACGACAATATTGAGCAAGAGCCTAGAGCAAGACTATTAGACTATATTGAAAAATATCAAGTCGAAGCAATCTTTGCTGGCCACGTCCATACATTCTTTTTGAATGAAATTTCTAGTACGCTTTCATATGCTCTGCCCTCATCAACAAACTTTCGTCAAGACTATGCGGAAATATTTAGAGTAAATCCAGCTCAAGAGTTTGGCAGGAATGATGTGGGAAAGTTTGGATTCTTTATTGTTGATATATATGAAGATGGCCATATAAGTAGATTTGCCCGTACAAATGGATCTACAGAGGTAGTTGACGCACCTGTGATATCGCATCAAATAGAGATTAGGCAAGTAAATTCAAAGCCAATCAATATTTCAGTAGATATGTGTCATGAGTGGTGTGAAGTATTAAGACTTCCATATAACCCACCTTTAGATGCTTTCACTAGGAAAAAAGTCAGAAATGATTATTCAATATTAAATTTATGGGACTGCGGAATTGAGCACATCAGAATTCCAGTAACCGACATAAGTGATGATCAAGTTTGGGAAAGGGTTAAATTTCTTAGTCATTTAGGTGTGCGATTTACAGTCTTTACTGTATCTAGTTTCAGCAAGCTGGTAAGGGAAAGGCTTTCAGAGATATCTAACTTAATTCACGCATTTGAGATGATTTCAGTAAAGCCTGATGAGAAATTAGTTGATCTAAAAGTTGCCTCACTGGATCTTCCAGTTTATTTCTCACCAATTTATATTCCACCATCTCATTCTGGCGCTGCCGGTCCATATGATCACACAATGGCAAGTGGATATTTTATAAGTGAGCTATCTGATCGCTTTCAAGTCCCAAGGTATATTCATTCTGGTCGTAATCTAGACGGTATTGTGGTAAGGGTGCCTTATGGGGATAGCGTTTTAAACGCTATCGCATATTTAAGAGATCTACAAAGGTCAAATAATTTACAAATCGTTGCGAATATTTGCCTATTACCCAATAAGTCATCCATCAATAACAATGATGATGATGCAATCTCTCTGAGGGTTGCTGAAGCATGCTTTGCATCATTAGTAAACCCAGAAATACATATTCGGTTAGATACATTTATTGATATCGATCGCGGCTATTTTTTAAGACATGGTTTGTTTGATAGACGACACAATCCCCGTAAAGCTGGTTTATTAGTAAAGCATATTAAAGATGTTTATGGCGTTTTAGAAAACTTAAACGCTAGTCTAGTAGTCAAATCTGATGGAGTTAAAGAGTTTCATTTGAAGTGGGACGGGGGCTCTACACAACTCCAATTAATAAACGGAACTCTAAAGGAGGCAGCATGAAATCACTTAAATTATTTTTTTTAATAGTTACTTTAAACCTAATAGGCCTATGTCAAGCACAAGAATGGCCGAACAAGCCTATACAAATGATTGTTCAGTTCCCGCCGGGAACAACAACAGATTCTGTTGCTAGGGATTTAGCTGGAGAGTTATCAAAAGAACTGGCGCAAACAGTAATTGTGATGAATAGGCCTGGTGCTGGTGGGGTCGTCGGCGTTTCAAGTTTAGCCATGGCTCAGCCTGATGGATACACGATTGGAACTGTCAACATGCCCACATTAACGAATATTCCTCTCCAACAGGCGGTGACTTACAACCCTTTAAAGTCGTTTACACATTTAGCAGTAGTTGGACCATATGACTATGGAATATTTGTCAATGCAGATGCACCATGGAAAACGTTATCTGAGTTGGTTGAGTTCGCTCGAAAAAATCCCAATAAATTATCTTACGGAACATTGGGGGCTGGCACTACAAATCACCTAACAATGGAAAGACTGGGCAACGATCTTGGGTTTAGTTGGGACTACATTCCATACAAGGGGGACAATGAGTCAGTACTTGCTTTACTAGCCAATCAAATTCAGGTAATTAATGCTTCTGCTGGCGCCACTATGCCGCATGTAAGGGCTGGAAAATTGCGTATGCTAATAAGTACAGGGCCTAAAAGATGGGACGCATTTCCAAATGTCCAAACTCTTGTAGAAACAGGGCTAGTTAAATTTTCACAAAATTCATTTTTCTCGATAGCTGGCCCTGCTGATATTCCCGAGCCAATTAAACAGAAGCTAGAGAATGCACTCAAAAAAATTCTAACTGATAAGGCTGTTGCAGAAAGATTATTAACGAAATATGGGCAGTCAGCGGTCTATCAATCAGGCGCAGATTACGCAAAATTTATTGCGCAAGAAAATGTGAGATTGAAATCACTTATTGATAAAAAATAAGTAAATTTTAAAGACGGCTTAATTAAAAATATCTTGGAACTTATGAAAAATCACGATATAGATATACGACGTGCAAAAATTTTGCCCAGAGGCGTAGGAATTATGTGCAAATTTTATGCAGCAAGAGCCGAAAATGCCACAATTTGGGATGTGGAAGGTAATCGGTACACTGATTTTGGTTGCGGTATTGCAGTACTTAATACAGGCCATAAGCATCCTGTAATAAATTCGGCAATTCAACTACAGTTAAATAACTTTACGCACACCGCATTTCAAGTAATACCCTATGAAAGCTATATTTCGTTAGCAGAGCGTATTTCATGTTTGGTTCCGATTTCTGGTGAAAAAAAAGTCGCATTTTTTTCAACAGGAGCAGAAGCGGTTGAAAATGCTGTAAAAATTGCCCGTTCATACACAGGAAGATCCGGATTAATATCATTTACCGGAGCCTTCCATGGGCGGACAAATATGGGCTTAGCCTTAACTGGTAAAAACGTTCCTTATAAGATTGGATTTGGCCCATTTCCTTCTGATATTTATCATTTGCCTTTCCCGGCGGACATTCTTGGCGTTAGCGTCGATGAAAGCGTTGGCTCATTAGAGCGACTATTTAAATCGGATATAGATCCGTTCAGTGTCGCTGCAATTATTTTTGAGCCCATTCAAGGCGAGGGGGGTTTTTATGTAATGCCAAATGAGATGCTTATTAAATTACGTAAAATTTGTGATGAATATGGAATTCTTTTAATAGCTGATGAAATTCAGTCTGGGTTTGCAAGAACAGGGAAAATGTTTGCATTAGAGCACTATAGTGTTGAGCCTGATTTAATAACAATTGCTAAAAGCTTAGCTGGGGGAATGCCTTTATCGGGGGTGTGTGGACGGGCAAATATTATGGACGGGCCTTCTCCTGGTGGTTTGGGTGGGACTTACGCAGGTAACCCGCTTGCAATCGCTTCTGCCCATGCCGTGCTAGATGTTATTAAGGCGGAAGATTTATGTGCTCGCTCAAGAAATCTGGGTGGAAGGCTAGTAGAGATGCTTCAAAATGAGAAAAAAATTATCCCATACATTGCAGATATTCGAGGTATAGGATCCATGATCGCTATTGAGTTAAGGGATCCCAAAACCAATCAGCCTGCTCCGGAGCTCACATCAGCTATACAAAAAACAGCTTTAGAAAAAGGGCTAATTCTTTTGACATGTGGTGTTTATTCGAACGTAATTCGTTTTTTGTATCCTTTAACAATACCCGAGGCTCAATTTGAAGACGCATTAAAGATTCTGAGTAATTCAATGCGGGAATCCCTCTCGGCCCTGAGTGCATCGACGCTTGATGCTGGGACTAATCCACTAGAGGTAGTTGCCAAATAAACTCCTTATAAGAGGAGGTAATAGTTGTATTAAGCATCCTCACCGACCCTGGGCGGTTCAGCTGCAGACTATCAGGAAACATTAAACCACCCGTATGAGCTGACTAACCACTCGGGGTCAGTTCATTAGGTGGTTTTTTTATTTGGTCTTGGGAGTGATTTAATCAATATATGTTTTAATTACTAGATGTACATCCCCTCCCATTTTCTTGAGACTGATCCGGGAAAGATCACCCAATTTATTAAGACTCACCCCTTGGGGCTGATGGTTGCTTATGTTGATGGAGAGCTCGTTGGTAACCATCTCGTTTTTATGGCGAGCAATGAAAACATTGTCGTTGGAAGTAAATTAATTTCACACACAGCCAAAGCAAATCCTATATGGAAAATTGGCGAGAAAAAGCAAAAAGTATTACTGGTCTTTTCAGGGTATGAAACGTATATCAGCCCATCTTCGTACCCCACAAAGAAAGAAACTCATAAAGTTGTTCCTACCTATAACTATTTAAGCGTTCACATCAATGGAACGCTATCGGCCATCCAAGATGAGGAGGATAAGCATCACATTGTGAAGATCCTGACGGAGAAAATGGAGTCAAGCAGAAAAGATCCCTGGGCTGTTACAGACGCTCCAAAAGATTACATTGAAACGATGCTGGCAAACATTGTAGGAGTCGAATTGCTGGTTGAAAAAATCGAAGCCAAATGGAAGGTTAGTCAAAACCGTCCTGCCAGAGATCGTCAAGGTGTTATAGATGATCTAACGAATAATATAAACGACTCTAATAGCATAGGGATGGCAAAAGAGATTGAGGCGCTAGGTGGTTTAAAGCCCGATCATCATTCCTAGGTTCTGAGCTTCCATCAAATACCTAAACCATCTTCAGATTAGTTTTGTTTTGTCGGTTTACCCGACAAATCCCATGTCTGACTACTTAACCACCTGCGGATGCTAAGCAATATCCACCCAATTCCAAGCCGAACCAAGGTTCTCGGTGCCTATGCCACACCTGATTTCAACACCTCGATGCCATTGTCTAAACTATTGTTTCGGCTCATTTTTACAGCTTCTAAGGCCAAGGTCGCACGTTCGAATCGTGCTGGGCAGGCCAAATGCCTGACAGGCCGATGAGCTCTCTAAAGAATTTATTAGATCTGGTCGATTCCGCCCC
>Ga0049080_10000497_pt1 | contig 13380 bp, 25 predicted proteins | sample GreLakmeER15MSRF_FD_66716 | JGI IMG/M metagenome (GOLD analysis project Ga0049080, IMG submission 66716) | Freshwater lentic microbial communities from great Laurentian Lakes, MI, USA - Great Lakes metaG ER15MSRF | ecosystem: Environmental > Aquatic > Freshwater > Lake | place: Great Lakes... | reverse complement strand
TTAAGAGCCTCTGCAACACGTGCACTTACTGGCTGTTGCTGTGCTTGTAGAACATTCATCAATCCTGTGATTACGCGGTCAGAAAGAAGTTGGTCTTTAATGTCTGACACAATCTCTTGTGAAACCTTGTAGATGTCCAGAGTATTGAAAGGGCGTTGTGCTTCGATACCTTCAGCAGGAATTTCTCTGAAAGTTTGAATCGTGCCATCTTTATCAACAGCCACCACGTAGTAAAACTCAACTTCTAAAGGGGCTTTTTTGTCTTCAGGGGTCTTTTTATTACTCATCGTATAGTCCTAACAGTTGTCGTTTGCGTTGAACCACTTTACTATGAATTGGGCAAAAGTGGCAAAGGTAGTTCTTTGGTCCTGGGGCATCCTTTAAAGAAGTTAACCCTAGTTCTTTTCTGTCTTTTGCTGTATCTGGCAGTAGTCTTTTAGAAGAAGACTCGTAATCATCACAACTATCTTGAGGTCTGTTTCTGCTCTTCCAGCAGTTCATGGCATCTTCACCAAATTGACTCTTGGTATCGTAAAAAGAAGAATCAATTTCGGCTAAGCCTTTTGAACCTCCGCCTTTAATTTGGCGAATAATGTCTTCACGTGCTTCTTTCTTAGACCACGCTAATACAGGCACAATAAATAGCAATCCCTTGTGTTCTTCACCAGAAGGGAATTTGTGCTTCTCACAAGCAATTGCTAATAGGTGGTCGTTTTCTGGACGACCTTGAAACGGTGGCAGTTCTTCTATAGAACTACACACCATACAGTGAAGGAGTCTCATCTGAGGTCCCTCGTTATAAGACTTGTCTTTCGAGCCTAATAAAGGTGGATTTGCCATGTTTGTGCTCCTATGTGTATTAAAAGTTATCTTACCCCAAAAAGTTAGAAAGTAAGTTAATCGTCGATTTTGGTGTGTTTGCGTCGAGACCGAATGGTAGGGGCAGGTTTACGTACCTTGCCACCCTTCATACGACTTGGTTTACTTCCGCCACCTGATTTTCTAACTTCGGTAAACTCAACCTTAACGCTTTTGCCTGAGTACTTGCCAACTTTAGAGGCAATACCTCGTGCTCGCTTTTTTTCAGCCAACTTAGGCTCCTGGGTTTACCTTATTAGGTGCTTCGGTTGTAGTGAATCCGTAGTTAAAGAATGGGTTTAGAGACTGACGGTTTGCTTCAGTAACTTCGCTACCTGAACCAGCCATAACTTCAGTATCAGGACGAGCCTTGCGATACTTACCATCAGTTGCACCATCAGCAAGTGATTTGTTCATTGAACGTGATGAATTAACAGCCATGATTATTTCGCTTTCTTTGGGTTTGCTCGCATTGGTTCTTTATCAGTCAAGTGATACTTTTCAGGATTATCAGAAACACGTTTTGCTGCAGCCTTGTAATTTTTTCCTCTGGCGTATGGGTCGTTTCCTGCCTCAAAACCAATGCTACGTGCTGTATCTTTAACAGCACGGCGTTCATCTGCGCCAGTACTTGCAAATTTATCTGCTGTTGAACGCTTTGGTGCAGCACGTAACGTTCCCGTTTTTGCCATAGCACCAATCTGTGCTTTGGTTGTGGCACTTGCAGCCTTCTTTGCCTTACGGCGGTCATTCCAACTAATCACTCTGGTGTACCTTCTCTTTCTGCTCTGATTTTTCTTAAACGTTCTTGCCGTCCAAATCTAGAAGACTGTACGTTGCCAGAACTTACTGCTTTGTATGCTTTAAGTGTATCCCCTAGAGCCTTGTCTGCTGCCTCAAAATGCCCAGCACTTTCAGGGGTAACGTTATGGGTTACGTGACGCATAATCCCTAGGATGGTATGAGCAGCAGGGGCCAACTTCTGTAACTGAGCATGGATTAAGTTAAAACTATCGTGATGGGCGTTATATTCGTCTGGCCTAGCCCTACTTAAAGTCATATTTGCTAAGTGTTGTCTAGCCTGAGAAATCATTTCCTCAATTGGCTTTGCATTACCAGCAGGACCTGCAGCAGGTTTAACTACGTTACGAATTATGGAGGCTCTTCCTGTTGATTTAGGGGTTTGTGGACTAGCCCCTTCAACTTTATCTGGACCAGCCGTTGGAAGCACCGTAGTACTGGCATCTCTTTGCATTTGCAAAACGTTTGCAGCATCTACTCGAACTATTTGTCCGTTTAATTTCCTAATCTGACCTAAACGAGGTGCAACTATTTGCCCAGTCTCAGGGTTAAGTTTTTTTCCAGTTTTAGTTGTGCTTCTAGGTTTGCGTTGACGCTTTGGCTTTTCAACAGTTGAAACTTCTGCAACCCCTCTACCTAATTCAGCATTTGTTGGTGTTCGAACTTCTGCTGCTTTAAGGGCTTCTGCTGTTTTTACCTTTGGTTTTTGACGTTTTTGAACAGGCTCTTTATAAGTGTTTTTAGTTTTTGGGTCTTTAGGTGTAACAACAGTGCGTGGAGACATTCTTTCAGCCTCTGCACGTTGTTCAGAAGTTTGTTCAACTGTAGGCTTTAGTAAGTTTGTTTCAGCGTCTGCAGGATTTGCTGCTCCAACCCAACTAGGTTTTTTTCTTGGCATTACGTCATCCTGTCTTTAAGACGTTTTGCTGCAAAGTTATTGTAGCAAGATGGGCACATACCCTTACTGTACATTGCAACAATTGGATTCATAATGATTCCACAAGTTGGACATGGGTGATTTCCGCTGTAATTCATCACGTTATTTGCAACAGTCTTTGCTTGCATATCTAAAGGATATGAGCCACTCTCTAAGTCCATTAGTTGTTTCCTAACGCGTTTCTATCGGCTGCCGAATATCCTGCGACTCCACCAGAGAACCAACTAATACGTGGCTCTACGTAGTTTCTATCGATGCTTACTATGTCATCAATACCAAACATTTTTCGGTTATATCCATACTTTTCTGGGAACAATCTGATTTGAGGCATAGGAGGACGCACCATGTTAGATACATCTTCACGTGGAATTGAAGCCATCATTAAGGCTTGAGTTACTAAACGCTCTTGATTAGAGGCAAAAGGTCCGTCGTACTGCCAACGCTTTGCTACTTGGTCAGGTTGAAAAGGTGGACGTAGATTCCACGGCTTACGGTTATAGACACCATCTGCACGAGCCATTAACTGTTCTCCCCTTCTTACTTATCGCCACTGAGGACGAAGCCCTGCAAGTCTTTGACTTCTTTGTGAGTAAAGGACTCCAGGAGAATCAGAACGTAGGTTTGCTTTGCCATCATTAACTAAATGAGGAGCAGGAGTTAGTTCTGATTCTTGTGAGTATCTGTCTGAATAATAGACAGCCACACCGTTTTGGATAACAACTTCAGATTTTAATTGTCGGGTTAATCCGCGGGTGGGCTGTAACTCTTTGGGCCAGTAGTATTGAGAAGGTTCAATTCGTTCACCTTTGTGAACACCACGTTGATAGGCTTTTTTATTTACATTGTTCTTTATGGAATCTAAAAGACGGTCATCACGACGACGAGTAACTAATGTGCCTAAGTAACCGTCTGGATACTCTGCAGAAGGAACGCGTCCTACACCAAGACGCATGAAGTCTAGGTTTGAACGGACTGAAGGTCCACCAACTCCACCTTGATTGTTGTAGCCGTTAAGACCACCAGCACCTAGTGATTGCCAATTTTGATTTGGCGACATATTTTCTACTGTCATTAGCCTTCACCACGCATACGTTCAACTCTATTTTCGTTGATAGTTCTAAGAACGCTTTCGTAATTGACTGGCTTTCCGTTTAATGTTCCAGCCTTTTTCTTCCAGTCTTTGTTCTGATACTGGTTGCGAGTAAAACTTCCCTGACCTGGGGTATCTAATGCACCTGGACGGTAGCGTGGGTCAACATCGTTCTTTCCAAGGTCTGCAGTGTGCAAAAGAACATCTCCGCCACCACCCATGTTGTGACCACGTACTGATGTGCGGGTTTTTGACGTTCCGTACGATGCCTTTTGTTTTTCAGCAATTCCCATGGCTTGTGCGTCTTTAGGAGTGCTAACTTGAACTGATAAATCTTGGTCTGCAACCCCTGGAGTTGCTGGGTTTTTCCAAACCCCATGAACGGTTGCATCACTTTGACTGGCTAATTCATGATGAGCGTTTCTATAATTTTGAATGTCTTCGGCTTTAATTGGAAGAGCCGTAGGCTTTTCTGCTCCTGCAAAAGAAGTTAGAAACCCTTTACCAGTTACAGGTTTTCTGGTTTTAAAGTTAACGGAACCGCCGTAGCCTTCGTTTATATTGGCAGCAAATTGCTCGTTACTAAGGGATGCGTTTTCCATAGGAACTATGGTCTAGGCTATACTCAGGTTTGTCAGGGTAAAGGGAGGAAAAGATGTTCACCCATCACGTTGCCATAGCAATAGTTAATGAAAATCAGTGGCAAGCCGTTTGCAACCCCATAAAATGTGGTTGGGCTGGAGAAGTTACTGGTTTAAAGTCGGTGGCGGAGTTTGAAAGGGAGATTCACTATATTGAAACTCTTGACCTTGATACACAGCGTGGCCTTCAATAATATGAACTGATTCAACAGCAAATCTTCCAGTCTCTTCGTTGTACCAAACTATTCCCACTCCTTGTTGCCAATTTTCGTAGTGAACTCCTGGTTTACCATCCGCTCCAATTCCTGCGTTAACAGAGGGCACAGCACCGTCAACCCGACATAAACATCCTGGGCTAAACGCGACGCTTCTAATAGGTCCTGTTGAATCGAACGTAGTTCTGTACTGAAGTTCGATTCGATGTATGTGCCCGTAGATTGTTGATAGGTGCGGTGTGTCGTTTGTGTAGGCTGCTGCAGTTGAGCCGTTGCTTCGTACTTTTGTACCGTGCATGGCTCTGAGATACTTACCAAGCCATACTTGGCTTTCTTGCGACGGATACTTGTCATAAAACTCTACTCCTAATTCGTCTAAGCACAATAAGTTCTTAACACTTAAAACTGGGTCTCCATCTAAATCGTTTGCTTTCTTTAAGCCGTAAGAGGCTGCAGCATTACGAGTCGCGTGGAGGTTTAAGCGGTTATCGTGATTTCCTTCCAATAGAACTATACGTGTTTTTGGAGCAATCGCTCTTTGCTTTGCTAAAAACTCGTGCCCATAGTTAATCGCAAGTTGAGTGGTATTGGCAAATGCTGCCTCCTGGATGAACTTAGAGTGCTCAGGAAGGTCTAAAAAGTCTCCTAGATTAATAACAACGTCAATACCAAACTTCTCTTGAACATACGCCATGATTTGTAAAGCGACATCAATAGCCTGTACGTCATGGAATGGGTCAAGAGTTCCATCGTCGTATCGTCTAAATCCAATTTGAGGGTCAGGCAAAATAAATGCACATCGCATTTTAGTGTGTGACTTATCGTGTTCTGTAGGGGTCCAACCAATACTTACATTTACTGGGTCTGCTGGTCGGATGATTTCCCATTTAGGTCCTTCGTTCCACGCGGGGTGGATAACGAATTTAAGACCTTCAAGGTCGTGAACAGTTGCGTTACCGTCTTCGTCTTTCGTGACGGTCTGATAACTCGATAACCTAACCGTAGAAATATGACCAATGTCGTCCGCATCAAACCCATTTTTTTCAAGGAGTTCTTTTATCTTGGAAGACTCTGCGGTCTTTTGTAATTCTTCCCATTGTTTTCCTTTATCTACCGACATGCACATGCCCCCGAACGATGCGTTCTCATGGTGTCTTTGCACATGGGCATGTTAATTACGGGAGTAAGTTCTCTAAATAACTCTGAGTGTCCTAACGGCGAAGCAAGAAGAGTGTCAATAATTTCTCGCTTGTCTTCAGAAAGACTATCTAACCATTTAGCAAACTTACACTTATTTGGTTTAATGGGTCTATCGTTTAGGTTAACAAGTAGTTTTTTAAAGTCATCAAGTGATGGTTCCATTAGAGTGTCCATGCTTTCCCTCTCGTAAAGAATTTCTTAAAGAAATCTTACCGAAGATAGCGGGAAAAGTTACGAATAAATTAGCGTGTCGCAGACCTATTCTTGGCTACGTGTTGGGCCATCATCAAACTTATAAAAAGACCCAGCGGTCTGTTTTGACAATGGTGTTGGCGTACCGTATGGGTCGCCTTTATTAGACCATGCAGTACGTGCAGAAGCAGTGGACATGTTTGAAGCACCTAACGAAGTAGGTGAACCTGCCCCTTGGTACGGCTGTAAAGCGTTGCCAGTTTGTGAAGCAGACTGGTTTCTATTTCCGTTCATTGCGATTACCGCATTGAATCAGAAGCAGCACCAGAAAATCCTTGACGTGCTCCCATTGTGCTTGGAACAACGCGACCATTTGTCATAGTGCCACTTGCACATGGGTCAACACAGCCTAACTTTGCTGTAATGCGACCTGCTGCACCAAGACGTTCTCCAGAACCAGCGTCAACTTTAACTGGGGTACGGCGAGGCTTTGGTCCCATTGCTGTTGGGTCACCTGACTTGCCATGCTTCTTTGGAATCAACGTTCCAGTCATTTGACCAACAGACATTTTTGCACTTCCTGATGCCATCATTGCACCAAGATTGTCTGGCATATCAACTGTTGTTTTAGGTGTTGCGCTAAGAGTGCTACTTGCTGCTCCAGCACGACGACGCATTGCCTGTCCCATTTTTCTGTAATCTGACATCTTAACTCCCTTGTGCCCTAAAAGAAGGATACCTTCTTTTAACTGACTTGAATGCTAAAAACGATAGCAGAAATTTCACCGTCGCGGGACTCAATCGTAGTGAATCCTGGTTTGCAAGTAAGGTCTAGTCCTCTAGGGGCTACATACCCACGAGCAATTGCTATGGCTTTTACTGCTTGATTCACTGCTCCAGCCCCGACAGCACGCAATTTGACTTGATGGTCAGCGTAAAGGGCATGAGCGATTGCTGAAGCAACGCTTTGAGGGTTACTTCCTGCACTAACCCGAAGAAAGTTTTCTTCGGTTGAAGCATCTGTTGATTCGATATTTGACACGAGTTTGTGTTCCTTTGCTACGTTTTGTGTGCCCACCACTTAGTAACCATAGGTTCAAAACCAGTATAAATCAGCCTAAACGTGGCTCATCTCTGTATTTAGGGTCCTTCATTTGCTGAATTACCGCATTTTCTACAGCATTTACACCCACCCCACGAATTAATCTGGCTAGGGCATAAGAGTCTGCTGCGTTGTCATCGTTAAACTCAATCCCCCAACGCTTGTACATCTGAAGCAGCATCTCCTGCTTTTTAGAGTTGCCCTTTCCTGAAGCAAACTTCTTTAAGGTCATGGGAGGAACTTGTAGCGGGTAGACGTTGTTATAAAGAAGTTCTAACTTTACTGCTCCCGCTAACTCTCCAAGTTTTAATGCTGCTGGGCTTTGTAAAACAGAACCCTCCATAGCCACATCGAGAACCTTTCCACCACGTGCTTCATACTCATAAAAAACTTCTCGCATAAATTCTTGAATGTCTTTTAGTCGTTCTACGCCAAAATGCGGAGACTTGTAAACCCACGAAGTGTATTTATTGGGGTCATTAGCCTGTAAAAAAGTAATAGCAAAGCCTGTTAAAGATTGGTCAATACCTGCGTATACCTCTTGTCCAACTTCTAATCCACCATCAAATTGTTTTGTCATACGTTTTCTTGACTAAGAACTCTAGTTGTTCAAGGTTTCCATCATTTACTAAGATGTTGTCAAAATTAAAGTTGTCCATTTCCCATTCGGAAACATGTGCGTTTACGGCTTCAACTCCTGGTCTTTGAACTCTCCAGATATGTCCTCCGTGATTTTGTACAACCTCTGCTTCATTTTGAAACCTTACATCTGTAATTACGTAGTTTTTACCTTCAACCATTTTGCTAAAAGCAGCCATAATCCAAATGTCTTGATAAACGTGTACACGAGCAGAATATCCAAGGTGTTGAAGCATTTCACGAACTTCAGGGTTTTTCTTAGCAATGTCCCAACCGTACTCATCAACTAAATCAACCAGGGGGTTACCGTTAATTTTAGGGTCAATTGCGTAAAGAATTTTACGAATTGGTTCTGCAAAAGTAATGCGTTCAAACGCATACTCTTTGACAAGAACATTTGCAACTGTGTCTTTACCAGACTGTGCGTATCCTGATAGACCAATAATCACGAAGAATACTTGTCCTTTCGGTTTGCACGAAAATCAGAAGCACGTCGAGTTAACTCACGAGATACTAAAGCGGTGTCTCGTTCTAGGTTATAAAACATTGACTCTATCATTTTACGATAAGCATAAACTTTATCGAGTTCTTCTGTTAGTTTTAGTATCTTAGGGTCAATAGAAACTTCGGCTTTAATTCCCGTAATTCGTTCACCCGTAATTTTTTGAGTCATACGATTAACCATTAACTTTGCGGAAGCAACCTCTAAGGTTCTATCTGCTGCACGCTCATCAATTTGTGCTGCTGAAAGTTGTGTAGCAACGTAGTTAGACCATGCTGTAAGTTGGCTAAATAAAGCACTCAACTCTTCGCTATCTAAAATAGTTAACTCTTTTGGCATTAAAGGAAACACAGACTGTTGTGGGGCATAGGTAAACCCCTGGTCTAATAAAGAGTTTATTGCTTCTTCTGATGCTGGTCCTAGTTTTAAACTCATTTTACTCCTTCAAATTGTTGACACTGTTTACACCCAAGAGAACCGTTATTGCTGCATTCTAACGGAATACCTGCTTCTACAGCGTCACAGACTCGTTTGGCTTTTAAGAATTTGCTCTCCACTAATTCAAAGTCTGCCTTAATTACAAACTCTTTGTAATCTTGGTCAGCCTTTAACTCATACAGAAATACTATTTCCTTTACTTCATAACCTGCTCTCTTCATTAATTCAAGATAAATCTGGCCTTGCATAACGTGAGTGCTAAAAGGACGACGAATACTTCGCCATGCTGCTTGTAAATCTCCGTCTGCTTTGGCTATTAAGTCAGGAGCCTCAATGCGAATTGTGCCAACACCAATTGATTTTATTTCAATAAGACAATCATCCCCAATACCTTTTATCCAACCATCAGAATGACCAGCAATTCGTAGAGTACTGTCAATTAAAGTCACCTCTTTATAAGTTAAAAAAGAGGAATAGGCATTGCAACCAGGGCATTGTTTAGGTGAAGTACCTATAAAAAGGGTTGTACAAACAACACATGACCAAGTGCCATGAAGAACACCCATTTCATTAAACCAGTTTTGCCATTTAGCATGAATAGAGTGCCCCTCATCAAAAATTGACTGGAGTCGTAAATTTGGGTTGTCCTTCTTTACGGGTACTCCAGACAAGGCAAAGTAAGAAGCACGCAAGCACCAGTCAGCCTTTGCCATCTCAGAAGGATGTAGAACATCTGTTCGACGAACTTCTGGTGTCTTTGCCAAAAGATGACGTTCAATATCGCCAATTAGTCTGGGGTTAGACTTCTTAGCATCTAAGAACCGTTTTAAATCACTCATTCCAGTCATCCAATCGCATTATGTATTCCTTTAAAGTCATCTTCTTTTTGTAAGACAACTTCCATTTCCGTATCTGTGCATTCCGTTCTCTGTGAGAAAGACCGCCCCAAATTCCATGAGGCTCTTCTCTTTCTACAGCATCCCACAGACAATTAAGTCGTACGGGACACGGGTTTTTTCCATTTTCTCCTAAACAATAAGTCTTGGCTTCATCAGCAACGACTTTGTAAAGTTCTTTATCTCGTGGAGGGTAGAAGATGTCGGTGTCTGCAACACCCTTGCACCTTGCTTCATATCGCCACGACCAAGACGGTTGTTCATCCATTGACAATTCCTGTTCATAAGTTATCTCTCATTTCTAGGTAATCGTCTTCAAGGAGAACCACGTAGTTCTCCCCATCTAGGTGTAAACCAAGTACGGGTATTCGGTTATCTAAGATTGCTTCTCTCGTAATCTTTTTTAAGACATCGGACTTAATAGTGACCTGTTTTTTACCAGTCCACTTGTGTTCAATCAGCAAGTCCTTTGACCTTACGTCTCCCTTTCTAGACCAAAAGGCTCCAGAAGCAGCATTAACAGAACCGTCGACTAATTTAGCAAGACGCTTCTCATGTTTTTGTGACTGCTTCTGACCTTCTGATTTCATTTCTCTAACTGCGACTCTTGTTTTGGCCCAACAGCCATAAGAGTCAAAGCAACCGTTTCTACTATGTCTGTCACAATAATCATTAAATCTTCAGGGTGGCCTCGTTCTTTTAGCCATTTACCTGTGTACATGCTTTGTTTCTGTAATACAACAGGGACAACTATATCTAAAAAATTTTCCATTGATAGGAACCAAGGGGGACCTACAATCGTGTCTTCGTAGATGCTTGCCTTTACTTTACCCAAGAGTAATTACCTGCTTTCTTAAATCGTCCATTAGTTCAATCTCTTCTCGAATAGAAGCGATTACAGACTCAGTTCCTTGCCATTTACGGTCACCATAGTAGTACCAACCGCCTTTTCTTTCTATTATGCCACTAACAACTGACATAGCAGCAATTTCTTTAGCAAAGTCGTACTCACCTGGTTCACAGTCTCCACCTTTATCAAAGTAAAAATCAAAATAAGCCACTCTTTGAGGAGGAGCGGTTTTATTCTTTAAGGTTCTAACCTTGATGGTTTGTCCGACTCTCTTCTTGTCATTACCGCTTCCTGCTTCAATCCAATCATCACGACGAATTTCAGAGCGAGTAAAGAATGCGTAGTTTTTACCTTCGCCTCCAGGAGTTGTTCTTGGGTCTCCGTGCATTACGCCAATTTTCATGCGGTATTGATTGATGATTAAACCTAAAACGGCTCGCTCATCTTCAACTAAACTTCTTTTCATAGCAGACCCAACAACTCTAAAGAACTTGTTAGTTAACAATGCTCCTCTTCCAACAGTCATTTCATCCATGTTCTTTTCCATCTCAGGCATTGGAGAAAGAGCGGGTAGCGAATCGATAACAATTGCATCAACGGCTTTTGAATTAGCAAACTCAATCACAGATTGATAAGCCTCTTCCATAATGCTAGTTTCAATTACAATTATTTTAGAAGAATCAACTCCACACATTTCGGCATACTCTGGAACCCACTGTTCTGCAGCAACCCATACTGTTGTGTATTCAGGGTTTAACTTTTGATTAGCAGCAATACACTTTAAAGCAACAGCCGTTTTACCGTGAGAAGACTCCCCAACTAACTCATTCCATTGATTTCCTGGGAAACCTCCGCCAAGAACATAATCTAACGTGGTTGAGCCTGAAGTAATTCTAGGGATTAAGTCGCTTCTAATATCAGAAGCCTTTACTACAACGTTATCCCCAAACTTTTTATTTAATTGAGCCAAGACCTTTAAGGCTTCTGCATTCATCCGTCAATCCTTCCAATTATTTGCTGTGGGTTAAAGTTATTTGCTGTGTCGTTTCCTGCAGCAGACTTTGTTGTGCCTTCTACATTTGCACCTGTTAGTGCGCCATATCTACTTCCTGATTGACTAATTGGATAACCACAATCGTAACAACGTGGAGCAGCATTTGATACTGCCATGTAGTTATTACTACTGCATTCAGGACAACGTTGCGTTTGTCCAGCACTGCCAATACGCAGGTTTGGTTGTGGTTGTGGGGGAACGTAAGGAGTCATTGGCTGTTGAGACGGAGGCATTGGTGGAGATGAGTCTTGTCTTGGTTGTGGAACTTGTCCTTGTAACTTCTTTGACCACCAGTCAGCACTCATTTTTGTACACTCCTTGGAACTATAGGACCGAGACTAAGTAAGCCTATATCAACCAACTGACAAATAGCCCCCGTTACAGAAGCAATTGCAATTTGATGTGACCTAGAAAAATAGTAGTCCCAGTACTCTTCGGGGGCTTCATGGGCTTCTTCTCCCATTTTGGTTCGTTGCAATTCAGTAGTTGCTTTTGCCACTTGATAACACTGGGCAACAATTAAAGGCATTAAGTATTCAATCTTGCTAAATCGTTTATCGCTATCTTGTTGCTCTTTTTCAGCAACCTCATCACTTACGTAGGAAGCACCAGCAATAACGCTTAACGCAAAAGCATCTTGAAGTTGTGAGTCTAAGAACATTCCCCTCATGCGATACATAATTTCTGCTGTAAGCATGTCTTGGTCTACTGCTGGAGGTCTTCGTTTTTTAAAGAATCTCACTTTGCTTGCCCCCATTTCTGTACTATGTGTGTGTCAGCAATTAAAGGTACAAGCATGTCTGGGAGTTTTACTCCCTCCATAGACTCTCTAATGGCTGAGGCTGTTGCTTCGGCTAAGTGGTCAGGAGCAATTGTGACTAATTCATCGTGCACAGTCAATAGGACATTCACTGTAGGTTCGCCTACAAAACAAGAATGTGCTCTAACCATGGCTAATTTGATTAAATCTGCAGCAGAACCTTGAATAACGGTGTTAAACGCTTGGCGTTCTGCTCTAGATTTTGGACCAAGGTCTTTACTTAAAATTTCAGGTATGTAACGTCGTCTGCCCAAAATTGTCTGCACAAACGGTAACGGTCTTTGTTGCTTAGCAAACCTAATAATTTGATTTCTATAACGGTTAATGTCTTTAAACCTGTCATTAAACAAATCCATCAACTGATGTGCTTCTTTTACAGTACAACCAATTTGGTCTGCAATCTTTTCTGGACCAATTCCATAAGCAATTGCTAGTACTAAAACCTTTCCTGCTTTTCTATCGACTCCCATTCGTTCTCCAATAGTGGTGTAAATGTCTCCACCATCTAAGTAGTTCTTAACGAATGCAGGGTCTTTTGAAAAAGAAGCAATGATTCTTGGCTCAATCTGAGAGTAATCAGCAACAATAAGTTTGTGACCTGGTGGTGCAATAAATAAATCACGTATGAGTTTGCCGTACTCTCCTGAGTTAGGGATGTTTTGTAAGTTAGGTTCGCTACTAGAAAAGCGTCCTGTCTCTGCTCCATGCGATTTAAAGTTAGTATGAACCTTACCGTTTACTAAAAGACTTTGACGTTCTGTAGTCTTTGATTTACCAGCAGTGGTTCTTGTAACTTCACCGCCTGAATACGGAGTAACGTAAGTAGTCATTAGTTTGTTTAAATCCTGATAGCGCATAATGGCTGCTACTAATGGGTCTTTTTCTCTGTAATAGTCTAACGCTTCAGAACTTACAGAGTAATGGCTTATCAACACTTCTTGCCCACTCTTCATGGCTTCAAAACCCTTGGGAGTTAGTGCAATCTTAATGGTCTTGTTTGGACGAATCCCTCTACCGCCTTCAGACTTTGGCGTAAACAACAATTTTTGTTTTTCTGGAATAGAATTCATGTGAAACTCACGCCCAGCAATTTTGTATGCTTCTGCTGTTATTTGTACGATGTCTGCTTCAATCTTCTTTTTTAA
>Ga0049080_10000495_pt1 | contig 13415 bp, 17 predicted proteins | sample GreLakmeER15MSRF_FD_66716 | JGI IMG/M metagenome (GOLD analysis project Ga0049080, IMG submission 66716) | Freshwater lentic microbial communities from great Laurentian Lakes, MI, USA - Great Lakes metaG ER15MSRF | ecosystem: Environmental > Aquatic > Freshwater > Lake | place: Great Lakes... | reverse complement strand
AACTGGAAGTTGAATATTTTGAGCTTTATCTGTTAAATCTAATAGAACTCTTTCTTTTGGACTATAAACCATTCTAACTTGGATTTTATCTTGGGCAACTCGGTCTTTATTATATCTTTTTACTATAATATCGTCCATAGCAGCAATAAATTGTGCCATTAAGTTTTCGACCTCGAACTGAAACGATTCGTTCTTCATTATATATTATTTAAGTTATAAAGAGAGAATCTTGGTTTTAACATCTTCAGGGGTTACATTAAAATCGTTATCCACTATCCATTGACGAACAGCATCTTTAATTCTTCCTATATCTTTACCTTTAATTGTAGGAATGACCTTCATGATCAGTTTTCCATCTATTAATGTTGCCATTCTATCTTCAAATTCTTTAGTTGCTCCGAATTTAACAAATATATCTTCTATATAATCCAATCTGGCTTGAAATTCATCTGGTTTGAATAAAGGACTACCACGAGAAGCATCATCAGCATACATTGTAGATTTTAAATACGGCCAATTTGGGTCTTGACGAATTGCAAGGACTTTATTTTTGTTCAAATCTTGGATTTTATGTCCTTTCATGTGATGTTCCATTGCAAATTTTAGGGCACTTCGATCTTTGTTAGTTATTTTCAATCTGTCACATATATTATCCACCAAATATAACTCGTTTTCATGACCGTGATATGAATGTTTATCATCTTCTACTTTATGAGTAGTTGCTTTTCCTAAATCATGAAACAAAATAGCCAATAAATGAACAGGATCAGTCTCTTTAGAAGCACGAACAGCAGCTAAAGTATGATCATAAGCATCTCCTTGGACAACAGTATGTTTTTCGGGGTCTTGATGTTCAGGATTTTCAATGTTGAATGGTTCCAACTCTTTTTTATTTTTAAAAATTTGACCTTTCTTATGAACATATGCTCCCTCTGGATGATGAAGCTGGAAATGTAACTTGCCTTGGAGGTTTTTAACTTCTGGTAAGAATCTTTCTAATATTTCATTATCGTCTAAATGTTCAATGAATTTAGCCAATGATTCTCCACTATGAGAAGCGGAATATAATTCATCCCTTATTCTTTCTGGTGAAACGTTTTCCAGCAAATCTTTAAGTTCTATTACTGCTTGTTTAGTGTTTTCTTCTATTTCAAATCCCAATCTAGCAGCAAAACGCATAACCCTAATAATTCTAAGAGCATCTTCTTTAAATCGTCTCCTTGCATCTCCTACAGTTTTTACTATTTTGGAGTTTAAATCTTCTATGCCATTTTGATAATCTATTATAACTCCTTCTTTAGTTAATCCTAAAGCGTTAAAGGTTAAATCTCTTCTTGCACTATCTTCTTCAAAGGATTTTGTGATTGTCACAGAATTCGGTCTTCTATTATCATCAGACGTTTCAGAATCCACTCTATACTGCGCCACTTCAAAGTTATATTCTTTGAATCGTATTGTTAAAATCCCGAAATCTTTAGATGCTCCTATGTCATTTGTGTGGAAATTTTTTTCTAATAAATCCATTGGAACATTAGTTGCCAAATCTACATCCTTTGGTATCTTTCCTATTAATAAATCCCGAACTGCTCCACCAACAATCAGAGCTTCACCACCTAATTTTTCGATCTCATTTAATAAGTCTACAGCAATTTTTAAATATTCGTCTTTCTCTAGTAATCCATGCCAATTATCGACTTTTTGGGTTTTCAGTTTCTCTAATATAAATCTTTTCAAGTTCATTTTGTAATATTTATGGAATTTTCTTGATTTTTCTAGGGAATAGTTTAAAATGTGGCTATGAATGAGAGAAAAACACTGATCGTCCCTGATATTCACAATAAAATTGATATTGTAGATGAGGCCATAGAAGCATTTAAAAATACTGTAGACGAGATAGTATTCTTGGGTGATATATTCGACGATTTCGGAGACACTTTACAAGATGCTAAGGATTCAGCTACATGGTTGAAAAAAAGATTGTATATGCCGAACTATGTTTTCCTTTTGGGCAACCACGATTTGCCATATATGTTCCCTAAAAACGATTATCTTAGATGTTCTGGTAATACAAGAGATAAGTCTGAAGTTATTAATAATATTTTGAACAAGAATGATTGGAACCAGTTTAAGTTGGCATATGAAACTCAAGGATATTGGATTTCTCATGCTGGAATAACGAAACATCACTTTGAATGTCCTATTGAGGGCATTTCAAGCGACAGAATATATAAATTGTGTGATAAAGCCTTAAAAGATGCAGAATCTGGTGTATACAATTCTATTTTGGGTGCTGGTTATAGTCGTGGTGGGCCTGAAAGGATTGGTGGTATTACATGGTGTGATTGGAGAAGCGATTTTACACCTGTTCATGGATTGAAACAAATCGTTGGACACACAAAAGATAAAACGTTTCGAACTGCATATGTGCCAAACAAGAAAAATAAAGAAGGTGAGGCTTATTGTATTGATTGCGATCTAAAATATTTCGGATTGATTGACAATGGAGAATTTAAAATAGTTGAAAAAACAGATAAGGGATTTAAAACATTATGAAACATATAACAAAAAGCGCAGAACGAGAAGAATTTGATATCTATTCGGATTTTTCTGGTGAATATTTACATTATGGTGCTCCAGTTAGCATAAAATTCCAATTTGGTTATGGGAGTGATTTTGATATGGCTGATTTGGAGTTACATTTGAGCGATGAAGAAGCTAAAGAGATTTTAGAGTTTGTCAAATCTAGATTACATGCAAAAACTCGAATGCTTATGAGAAAGAAGATAGATGAACAGACTAAAAGTTATGATGATACTGTAGAAGCTAGAGATTGGCTAGGTTCAGATATCACCTTTAATGATATATCACTCTGTAATTTTCTTTTGGGTGATTAAATGTGGTTTGGCATCGTCTTTTGTTATTGATTCCTCGTCTTTTGAGTGCCATATTAGAACATACCCATTAGTAGTTAATAGTCTGTTTTCTACTATTATAATGCCATGATGTATTTTATTGTGACAATTGCTGCAAACATAAGATAGATTACTAGGATGATTCGGTTTGTCTATTTTTCTTCCTCTTATATGATGTTCCACTAAAATGTTGACCTCTTTACATATTTCACATTCTGAACATCCTCCTATATTCGATATTTTTTTATGTTTTCTTCTCACGTTTTTAATTATTGTTCTTGCATTTCTTTGCAAATGATATAATATGGTTGCCTACAAATGAAAAAGATAACAAATATATTAATCGCAGCGGCGATGTTAATCACATCGGCGTTTTCACTGAATGCAGCACCAAGTTCTTATGGAAGTTCTGAAGGCTCGAAAAGTTCTTTTGGAAGTTCTGGAAGTTCTGGAGGCTCGAAAAGTTCAAGTTGGGGTTCTAGCACATCTAAGCCTTCAGCACCAGCAGCTTCAAGTTGGGGGTCAAGTGCTTCTAAGCCTTCAGCACCAGCAGCACCTTCAAATTGGGGGTCAAGTGCTTCTAAGCCTTCAGCACCAGCAGCACCATCTACCTCTAAATCTATCTTTTGGGGTTCAAGTAACTCGACTAAAACATCTACTGTAAACGATGTTAAAAAAGGATCATCTACCGATTCTGCATTAGCAGCTAAAACTTCTATGACACCAGAAACGGTTAAGAAACGCTCGGATGTTGTAGAATCATTCAAAAGAGACAACGCTCAAACATATAGTAATAAATTTGCGAATGAACCTGCTAGCAGACCTACATATATCCCACAAAACTATAATGATGGGGGAACCACTAGAAATATTTATTACAACTATAATTCTGGAGGATATGGATATATGAATGCATTGGGAACTTTCATTTTATATGATGCTTTAACACATGCTGCTTATAGTCATGCTGATAGAGTTGTATATGTTGACAATAACGAAACATCTTCTAATGTAGGGGCTGTATTATTGTGGACTCTTCTTATTATTGGATTGGTGATTGGAACGATTATCTTTATTTTCAGAAAGGAGATTTTCTAAAATGATTAATCTACCAGAAAAAATTAAAGTTGGTGACATAGTAAACCTTTCAGATGAAGACTCTTTGAAATTGTCAATGTCTGAAGGTAAAGGTGTCACACCAAAGGAATACATAATCCAAAAGATCACTAAAGTTAAAGATTCGAGAGGATTGGCATCTTGGGAGTTGTTGCATTTGAACGAAAATGATATCATAATGATTAAAAAGGTGGATCACAACTTCGATGTCTATTTTCATACATATACAGGACTTCCAACTGGTAATAGGAAGCAACAAATAGATGCAGGATTCAATTGGTTATTCCAAGCACCTGAAAACGAAAATGATTATCATATTATAGATTTGAAATACTCTACTGATGTCATAGAAACTAAATCCACAGGAGAATCGGTGAAATATGATATAAAACCTCAAGGGGAACTTAGTGGATTTGCAACAATCGATCCTGCTTTATCTGGTGTTGGAGAACTTGTTGGAACCATCGTAGAATATGCAAATGCAGATGGTAGGCAAGCACTTATCACAGAAATAGGAGAGTTGAACAATCTCGATGGTGGATTAATAACTTTATATTCAGGCAAACAAATTCCTGCTAAAGATGTTGACTTCATACAGAAATAATATACAATACTTTAACAATATGGAAAAAACAATAAACACAACTACACTAGAAGACGAAACCGAAAAAGCATTCAAGGTTCTTAGATTGAACGAAGAACTTGAAGGTATGGCAACTAAAAAGAAAGCCATCACTAAAGCCTTTTCAGAAGAAATGAAAAGAATTAAGGGCGAAATTAAAGCCATTATATCCAATGAACCAACTGATGATCAATTAGTTGAAAATATTGGAGACGTTCACGACATTTAATCAATCAAACAAACACATGACAACAACATTAATCATATTAGCAATAATCGTGGCAATCTTTTTTCTTGGAAAATCTAGATTGTCTAAACTGGCAAAAAATCGTTTAACCGATTTAACAGAAAACATAGCGGACAGTCTTTCAAATCCTATCAAGGATGGGGAAGCTGATATTAAAGCCGCTCAATCGGAAGTCAGCCATCTTAATTCCACTATAGCAGAGTTGATAACTTCTACTAAGCAATTGGAAAATAGAACGCAAAACTCAAAACAAGACGTTACAAAGTTTGATAATATTGCTGTGGCAGCAGGTAAAGCTGGCAACAGAGAAGATGTAATCACCGCAGTAACACAGAAAAATAATGCAGAAAAGCAAGTAGCAACTCTAACAAAAGAAATTGAAAGAAATCATGCGTTGGAACTACAATTGAAGGCACAAGTTAAGACTTTAAGCCAAAAGATTGTAGATGCCCAAAATGGAAAGGTTAGATTGGCAGCAGTTCTTGAAAGCTCTGCTCTCCGTGAGAAGATTGCAAAGGCAGCAGCAGGTTCTACTTCAGAAGAAGGTCTTGCAGGGTTAGATAATCTTGCAAAGGCAGCAGATGAAGCAGAGGCAAGAGCAACAGCATGGGAAGATATTGCAAATACTTCCACTGAAGGAACAGCTACATCACTAGAAAAGAAATATAGTGGTGCAGAAGTGTCAGAAGACGAAATAAGCAAGTATATCAAAGCTACTGTTTAAGCTAATAAACCTGCCAGCAGAAATCAAAATCTGCTGGCAGGTTTCACTTATAAAAATATGTTACAAATTTTAGTCCTCATTTTTACGATAATATTCTTGATCAAGGAAGAGACTTTCAAAGAGGATTTGTCTTTAGCAGCCATCATTGTTTTTCTAGGCCAGTTCATGACATATGCTGTAGTTGCTATGTTTCATATATTTTTTGGGTATGTTGAATGTGGGAGAATAAATACAGAAACACCTATAGCGTCTTTAAAGAATGTGTCTGCAATAAATGGCGATTTTTTTCTTGGTTGTGGAAACATAAAAGGTATAGAACATTATTCATATTATCGTAAGACTGATAGTGGTGGATATATCAAAGAATATATACCTGCCAATGAATGTGTGATTTTCGAAGATTCCAATGAAAATCCTCACATTTCACATAAACTTATATTAGAGAGATTTAATAAATGGTTTATAATTTTTCAACTTCCTGTTCAACGTGAAATTCAAAGAGAATTACATGTCCCTAAGAATACAATATTAAAAGAATTTAGTTTAGATTAAATTATATGATTACTGCACTTACATACGATAACATATTACTGTTACCACAATATTCAGAGTTAGAATCTAGATCATTAGCTGATACTAAAGTTGATTTTTTAGGTAGAGTTTTCAATCTCCCTATAATGCCAGCAAATATGGTGGATGTTATAGACGATAGGTTGGCTAAATTCTTCAGTGAATCCGATCATTTTTATGTTATGCATAGAGGTGAAGGTTCAAACGTTGTAGAATTTGTCAGAACTGCCAACAGTGAAGCATGGAAAACAATCAGCATAAGTGTAGGTGTGAATGAAGACAGTTATCAACAACTAACTCAAATCAATAAAGAACATTTGATAATAGATTTTATAACTATTGATGTTGCCCACGGAGATCATATTAAAGTGAGAAGAATGATTGAATGGTTGCGAGAAACATTCACAGACGTAAAAATAATTGCTGGTAATGTAGCTACGGTAGAATCGGCATTACACCTTGAAGAGTGGGGTGCGTCTGCAATTAAGGCAGGAATTGGAGGAGGTAGAATCTGTAGCACTCGATATCAAACTGGATTCCATGTTCCAATGTATACTTGTGTTAAAAATATATGTGAATCAGGTCTTAAATTACCAGTTATTGCTGATGGAGGAATAAAACACTTGGGAGATATATCTAAAGCCGTCCATGCTGGAGCCACAATGGTCATGGCAGGAGGTTTGTTTGCTGAATGCGTTGATTCCCCTGCACAAATAATAAATGGCAAGAAACAGTATAATGGTTCAACATCATTTGCAGTTAAAAAGGAAAATAAACACGTTGAAGGCATATCTTTGACTATGGATGCAGGAGTTACAGTCGAAGAAAGACTTAAAGAGATTAAAATGGCACTTCAATCTAGTATTTCTTATGCTGGCGGAACAACCATAAATTCTTTGTTGCATTGTGAACACATTTTAGTATGATAAACCTTAAAAAACACGAAGTAGAGGAATTCCTTAAAGAATCTTTAAGAGTTAAAAGATTACAATTGGAAAATCTCAAAGATTTTAAAAACTCTTTAGAATCCTCAGAGATTCTATCGTTGAACGTTCATGGATTATTGGTTTTAAAATCTGACAAATTGAGTTTTGCTGATTGTGTTTGGGGATATTTACCATCTATTTCAGAATTGGAGAAACAAATTGATACATTGGAAAATTTAAACGCAGATTCGTTTTTGGAACAAATTGAAAAGGACGAAAGTGTTTTTTATGATTTGACTAAACTGAATTATGGTAATATAATGAATTATTCTAAAAATGAAAACCAAAGAACTTATTAGATTATTACAACAAGCTGATCCTTCTGGAGAAATAGAAGTTAATTGTGGAGGGGATATTAATACTGTTGAAGTAATGCCAGCATATTATGACGGTGCTTTACATGTCTTGATAAGAGATGAGAAAGAATCCCCTTATGATAATGTTATAGGAATGAGAGAGGTCAGAGAAGGAAGTAAAATAATATTAACAACTGTTGCTTTGGATGATCTTTGTTGGGATGCAGATTTTTACTCTTTAGTATTAGAAGGAAGTGATAGATTTAAGGAAGAAGCTAAGAAACACTGTGACTATTGGTATGGTATGACATTTAAACGGAGATTGGAACAACTTTTAATATATGTTGGAGATAGAGTTCATAAATCTTCAGTTGAGGCGTTTTTTGAGGAATATAAAAAGGTTTTAATGAAAGATGATTTTGACAGTTTTGGAACTAGCGTAAATGATAAAATACATTTCTATTTCAAAGACTGTATTGACATAACTAACAGCTTTATAAGATACAAAGAAGGATTTTTCAATAAAAACTATAACATATGAAAACACTACAAAACACTATACGAAGAGGTGAAGACGGTAGAGCTATTATGACTGAAATGGAAATAGTAGCTATAAGACTCTTGAGTAAAATAGAAGAAAAGGTAAACTCTCCTATTGCTACATCTGAATATAAAGTAGAAGAGATTAAAAAACTTATTACAGATTTTGGACTATGATTGATTATAATTTACTGGCAAAATCTATAAAACATATGAAACGTGCAAGCAGAAAATAAATGAAAAAAATTATAACATCTTTAAAACCGAATGAAGTGTTTGTTTTCGGTTCCAATTTTTCAGCATTTCACGGTGCTGGTGCTGCTGGATATGCTCAAAGAGGAGATTCGAAAAATACTTGGAGAACAGACAAAAAATTTCAAGAAGCGTTGGTGGAATATAACAAGCGAAATAAAAATCTCCCATATAACAAGGAAAAATTGATTGGTAAATGGTCAGTTTTAGGTTCCAATGGGTTTATGGAAGGAAGAGAAGGCAAATCTTATGGAGTGATAACCACTGAGAAACCTGCTGTCCAAGGAATGGTGGATAATTTTTTTCTGGTAGAACAATTGGTAAAGTTTTTAACGTTTGCCATAGAGAATCCTGACTATAATTTCATATGTGCTGATTTCGGATTGAATAGAGCAAATGGTGGATATAGTTGGTGGACACCTGAACAATTGGGGTTTATTTGGGACGAAGCATTTCAAATAGTAGGGGAGAGTTTAAATTGGACTAAGAGCGTGACTCCAAACAACGTGAAATTTCCTTCATATTTAAATTTTGAAAATTCTCCAGTGACAATTGAAATGAAATTAGAAATGCTTTAATGAAGATAGGATTTACTGGAACTCAAATCGGGATGAGTGCGGAACAAAAGAGGATTTTTCATATTTTCTGTGAAATAATCTTAAACGATTCGAACTTTAACGAACTTCATCACGGTGACTGTTTAGGAGCAGATGAAGACGCTCATAATATAGTGAAAAACTTGTCTGAAAAGGTTTTGATTCATATCCACCCACCAAAAATCAAAGATAAAAGAGCATTTTGCGAAAATTACTGTAAGATATATGAAGAGAAGGATTATCTAGTGCGAAATAGAGATATAGTCAACTCTTCTGATATTCTTATTGCCACTCCTAAAGAGGTTGGAGAACAATTGAGATCAGGAACATGGGCAACTATCAGATACGCCAAAAAACAAAATATCTCTGTTATGATAATATTTCCAGATGGGACTTTAAAAACCTTTAAAAAAGTTGTAGACAATACAAATACTTCTGCTACACTTCTTTCTATATGAATTGTGAATATTTGATAGAAAACGAAAGAAACAAAACTCAAGAAAAACTTATATCGTTAAAGGCTTTAGATTTGTTTATAAAAAGTAAAAACATCAAAGAGGATGAAAAGATGTTTATATATAGATGGGGAATGAAAAGTATAAACAACGGCAACAAACTATTTTTTAATATTTAACAACATAAAACATGAAAATATCTTTAGAAGACATTCAAACTAAAAAAGCTAAACTTGAAGAAATTAAAGCGTCTCTCAAGAAGGAATTGTTTGGTATAGATGATGTGATTGATAGAGTTGTTGATTCTATCAAAACATGGTATTTGATGCCAGAGATTATATCCCATCCAATCATTATAAATCTTTTCGGATTGACTGGAACTGGAAAAACTCAATTGGTTAGAGCCTTAGTTAAGAAATTGGGATTTAACACTAAATTTGTTGAAATTCAGATGGATTGTGATGCTAAAAGCTTTTCATATGAAGCATCCAAAGTTTCCAGTATGATTCAATCTTCATCTATCGAAGAAGGAAGTCCGGGAATTATATTTTTAGACGAATTTCAAAAGTTCAGAACTGTTGATGAAACTGGAGCAGATATGAGAGTGGAAAAATTTCAAGATGTTTGGCAGTTATTGAGCGATGGAAAATTTTCAATTGATTATAAGTTTTATGATGAACTTGTAATGACACTGGCAATGCAGAAATATACGAAAGACGAAGAAGATGCCGACGAAGAAGATGCTGAAGAAGATGCACCTAAAAAGGCTAAGAAAAATAAGAAAATAAGGAAATATAAAATCTATCCTTATGAGGCTAAAAACCTTAAAAAAATGTTCAAATTGAAGGAAGAAGTGGAAGAAATCATGACTTGGGATGCCGATAAAGTCAATTCACTAAGAGACAGTTATTTCAAAGATGATGAAGTAGAAGCATTGGATTACAGTAAATGTTTAATTTTCGTTTGTGGGAACTTAGACGAGGTTTTCAACATATCTAAAAGTGTTAACGATTGTGACACTGATGCAGACGTTTTTTATGAAATGACCAAGAAAATAAATGTCAATCATATTAAAGAATGCTTGAATTTAAGGTTTAAACCTGAACAAATAGCAAGACTTGGAAACAACATTATAATATATCCATCTCTAAACAGAAAAACATACGAGAAAATTATTAAAAACACTTGCGGTAAATATATATCAAACATCCAAAAGATATCTAAATTGAAGATAGATTTGCATGATTCTGTATATTCCGAGATTTATAAAAACTCTGTTTACCCCGCTCAAGGAACTAGACCTGTATTCAGTTCAATCCATAAAATATTTGCCAGCCCTCTTTCAGATTGCGTTCTGTGGGCGATGGAAAACGGTAAAACAAAATTGAGTTTGAAATTGGATGGTGTTAAAAAGATTCTGATATGCTCATCAGGGAAACATAAAATAGAAATCCCTGTCATTTTAGATATTGATGATATAAGAGCAAAAAACTCTTTGAATTTTAAATCTCTTGTTGCTGTTCATGAAGCAGGACATGCAGTTCTATCCACAGTAATCAACAAAAAATGCCCAACGGAAATAGATATCAACTTGGCATCTTTTGAAGGTGGATATGTGATGTCAAAAGCATTTAAGATAAACAACAAAAAGAATATAACAGATAGAATAACTGTTTTGTTAGCAGGTATGGTAGCCGAAGAAGAAGTTTTTGGAGAAGATTTTAGAAGCAGTGGATGCGGAAGTGATATCACACAAGCAACTGTTTTAGCTGGACAATACATAAGAAGATATGGCTTTGGAGACACTTTGGCTTTCATAGGAGATGATAACGAATCTCTGAAATATATATCAGACTTCAAAGATTCAAATTTAGCAATAGATAAATTGATGAAAAAATGTAAGGAAAATGCTAAAAAGATATTAACAGTATATAACCGATTCTTTAAGGATACTTTCAACCTTTTAATAAATTCTAATAAACAAAACGAAACATCCTACTTCACTTTGGCTAAATTATACATCCACGATTTAACTATGGAAGATTTAGATGTAAGTGAAGATTATAATAAAATGTTGAAAGACTATGGAAAGTAAAAAAGACGAATTAAATTGGATTTATCCTGTTTTTTTTAACACATGGACTTCGAACATATCTCTATTCAGAAGTGAATCTTATAATGGTGAAAAGATTGCTGACGCATGGCAAAGAGATGCATTAGAAAAACATAAATTCCATAAACATACAATATCTTCTGTTCCAACAGGTTCAGGGAAAAGCGTGTTTGCAGTTTTTCATGCACAAAAATGGATTAAAGAGAATCCTAAAACTAAAGTAATAATAGCAGTCCCACAGAATCAAATAGGTTATGGATTTAAACAGCATTTACTAGAAGGTGGTTCTATATGGGATGTTGATGAAGAATATTTCTTATCTGAAAATAATTCATCCTCTTCCAATGTTGAATTGTTTCATAAATTTCTAAAATCGACTTCGAATAAATTGATATGTTCTCATGCAACATTAATCCAATTCTTTGATAAACATAAAGAACAACTGGATGAAAATTGCCACATATATATAGACGAAGCACACCACAGTCAAATATGTGGCGAATCCGATAACCTAACCCATAACAGATTAGGCGAATTTATAACATATTGCGTAGAATTAAATGCAGGAGTTCATTTGATTACTGCTACGTTCATGAGAGGCGATACACTCACAATACTTCCAGAGAAAACCAGAAAGAAATTCTCCACCTATACTTTACCGTTTGACGAATATTTAAAGTCTCGTAAAAGTTTCAACTCTTTCAGCTTTTCATTTGCAGTTTCAAAATTCAGTGGCAATGGTGGATATATTAACACTATAGGAGATATTGTAGGAGATAAAACAAATACTGCCATCTTCATCCCACACCGCTCTACTGATTATGCAATGGAAGATAAATTAGAAGAAACATGCTTGATAATCTCCCAAATAATAAACGACGAATTCACAAAAGAGGACTTGGTTGAAGATGAAAACGGGATATGTGAAGTTTATAGCAATAGACACAACAGAACAATTAAGATATTGGATTTGGTGAATGATGATGCTAAAAGAATTACCAAAAAATCATATATCAGGGAAGATGCAGCAGGTAAAACAGACTTCATCATAGCTTTAAATATGTTCAGAGAAGGCGCAAATTGGACTACTTGCGAAAATGCCATAATCTGCTCCCCTAGAAATATCGTGGAAACATTGCAGATTTCAGGAAGAACTACAAGAGATTTAAAAGGATTAGACAGGAAAAATCCACACATATATCAAATAATCTGCCACCAACCTTTCTTGGACGATAACGAAGGAACCCTAAAAGAGAACGTTAACGCCTTTTTCAATTTCTTGGCAGTTTCAATGATCTATGAAGACGTTTATTCAACTATAAAACTCAGAAAAAGTATCGACAAAATTAAAAGAAAACGAGGAACCACAGAAAAAACACTTGATGATGAGGAAACATTAAATCTCTTCTCAAATCTTTTAAAAATAGGCGTTAATAGCACTTCAAAAGATGACTTTTTTGAAAAAGCTAGAACTTACTTGACTGAAGATTTAGAAATAGTAGACGACATAGATGATATTATTAAAGACTTCTATGAGAGGAATCAAAAAAGAACAAAATTGGCATTTGAGAAATATTCTAGAACACATACAGATATAGACATGGAATTGAAAGAACATGCTTTTGGTAATATAGTATTATTTACTTCTTCTATCGGATTGGAAACTTTTAAGAAAATAAGAGAGTCTTTAAATTGTGGAGAGTATGCTACTAAAGCTCAACATAAAGAGTTGATAGACAGATTAAACATTAAAACTCCTGAAGAGTATGATAGAAGAAAACGTTTAGGGGAAATAGGGATAGAATATTACGGTATTAAAGCGATCAGAAGAAGAGGTCAGTTGGACGAATTTTTTCCGAATAGGAAAAAATTCACCAATTTATATATAAGATCATCTAAAGCTCAACATAAAGAGTTGATAGACAGATTAAACATTAAAACTCCTGAAGAGTATAATAGAAGAAAACGTTTAGGGGAAATAGGTGC
>Ga0049080_10000494_pt1 | contig 13442 bp, 14 predicted proteins | sample GreLakmeER15MSRF_FD_66716 | JGI IMG/M metagenome (GOLD analysis project Ga0049080, IMG submission 66716) | Freshwater lentic microbial communities from great Laurentian Lakes, MI, USA - Great Lakes metaG ER15MSRF | ecosystem: Environmental > Aquatic > Freshwater > Lake | place: Great Lakes... | reverse complement strand
CAACAGACTGTGTGTGAACTCAACTGGCCTGTTTGTCAATGGCATACAGTTGACATCTTCACCAACAGTGTTCCTGTTGTGCAACTCCACCAACATCGTCAGCTGTAACAATAGTGGGACCAACGGCGGTACGGGTGACAACAACTTCTTTGTTGGTTTACGGTCCGGTACCTGCAACAGCACCGGCAGCCAAAACACCTTCCTTGGCGCCTATGCTGGCGCTGCCAACACCACCGGCAGTTGCAACTTCATGGCTGGCCGCTGTGCTGGTTGCTCCAACACCACCGGCTCCAACAACACCTTTATTGGTCGCTATGCTGGTTGCGCCAACACAGGTGGCAACAACAACTTCTTTGTTGGCAACTCGGCTGGTAGTGCCAACAGCTTAGGCAACAACAACGTCTATATTGGTAGCTGTGCCGGTTGCCGCATTTCTGGCACTGCTAACAACAACAACATTATGATTGGTTGCTTTGCTGGGCAGGGCCAGTATTGCGGCAGCAACAACACATACCTGGGCCTCTGTGCTGGTTACTGTGGAAACTCCAATGCCACGAGCAACAACAACTTCTTTGCTGGTTTCTGTGCTGGTTTCGCCAACACCAGCGGCTGTGACAACACCTATATTGGTCTGTCTACTGGCCTCTGCAACACCACGGGTTGCAACAACGTCTTTATTGGCCGCTGTGCTGGCACCTCCAACACCACCGGCAACAACAACACCTTTATTGGTCGCGGTGCTGGCAACTACAATACTACGGGCAACAACAATTTCTTTGCCGGCTTCTGTGCTGGTGCCTGCAATACCACTGGTTGCAACAACTTGTTTGCTGGTTGCTGTGCTGGTGCCTGCACGACCACTGGTTGTCACAACACCTTTATTGGTCTGTCTGCTGGTCTCAACAACACCACCGGCAGCGTCAACTTCTTTGCTGGCCTCCAAGCTGGTGAGTGCAACACCACTGGCGGCAGCAACACCTTCATTGGCTTTGGTGCTGGTCGTAAAAACACCACTGGCAGTTGCAACTTCTTTGCTGGCAGCCGGGGTGGCTACAACAATACCTGCGGTAGCTTCAACATCTTCATGGGCCCCAGTGCTGGTGAAGGCAACACCACGGGTTGCCACAACTTCTTTGGTGGCTACTCCGCTGGTCGTCTCAACACCACCGGCTCCGGCAACTTCTTTGCCGGTTTCTGTGCTGGCCGCTACCACACCACCGGTAGCAACAATATCTTTATGGGGTGTTATGCTGGTAACAAAACTACCACCGGTGTCGACAACTTCTTTGCCGGACGTTGTGCTGGTCGCGACAACACCACCGGTGGCGACAATGTATTCATTGGTGAACAGGCTGGTCGCAGCACGACTTTTGGTTGCTTCAACTTGTTTGCCGGTTCTTGTGCTGGATTATGCAACACCACTGCTTGCAACAACATATTCTTAGGGTGCAACGCAGGTTGTGCAGTGGTCACTGGTTGCCAAAACACCATCATTGGTTCAGCAGTGGGCTCAGCTGGTTTATGCAACACTGTGATCATTTCAGCTGGTGCATGTGTGAGATTGTGTGCCAATGCCACTGGTCTGTATGTGAATGGCACCTTGGTGGGTGGTGGAAGCAGTGCATTCAATGTTTGCAATACCACCAACATCGTCAGCTGTATATCAGGCACAGGCAGCACTGGCACCAACAACTTCTTTGCTGGCTCCTGTGCTGGCCTCTGCACGACCACTGGCTCCAACAACACCTTTATTGGTTGCAATGCTGGTCGTTGCAACACTTTTGGCTGTTGCAACACCTTCATTGGCTTCCAGGCTGGTAGCTCCAATACCACCGGCTCCAACAACTTCTTCGCAGGTCGCTGTGCTGGTCGCGACAACACCACCGGCATCTACAACACCTTCTTTGGCCCCAATGCTGGACAAGCCAACACCACCGGCAACAACAACTTCTTTGCCGGTGCCTTTGCTGGTTTCGCCAACACCACGGGCGGCAACAACATCTTCATGGGCTCCAATACTGGTTGTAGCAACACCACCGGCAAATACAACACCTTTATCGGGGGTCGGGCTGGCGCCGCCAACACCTTTGGCGACTACAACACCTTTATTGGTCGCTATGCTGGTAAAGCCAACACCACCGGCAACGCAAACATCTTCATTGGTAACTCGGCTGGTGTCAGCACAACCTTTGGTAACTACAACTTCTTCGCCGGCCGCTATGCTGGTCGACTCAACACCACCGGTAGCCACAACACCTTCATTGGCCACCAGACTGGTCGCTACAACAGCTTTGGTTGCAACAACTTCTTCGTTGGCTGTTCGGCTGGTCGCTACAGCACCACCGGTTGCAACAACACCTTCATTGGCTTCTACGCTGGTTATGCCAACACCACTGGCAACAACAACACCTTTATTGGTTGCTGTGCTGGTCGCTACAACACCACTGGCAACAACAACACCTTCATTGGTTGCAGTGCTGGTCGGAACAACACCACCGGCGCCAGCAACTTTTTTGCCGGCCGCTGTGCTGGCTTCAGCAACACCACTAGCTGTGACAACACCTTCATTGGATGCGATGCTGGTCGTGTCAACACCACCGGCTCCTACAACACCTTTATTGGCCGCTATGCTGGTTTCAGCAATACCATTGGCTGTGCCAATGTGTTCATTGGTCAGCAGGCTGGTCGTTGCAACACCACCGGCGTCAACAACACCTTCATTGGCTTTCTTGCTGGCGTCGCCAACACCACTGGCACCAACAACACCTTCTTTGGCTTCTGTGCTGGTGCCTGCAACACCACTGGCCGTTACAACACCTTTATTGGTCAGTGTGCTGGTTTCCGCAACACTTGTTCCCAATCAAACATCTTTATTGGTTGCGGGGCTGGAGCCTGCAACACCACTGGCAATCACAACTTCTTTGCAGGTTGCGCAGCTGGTTTCAGCAATACCATTGGACCTGGCAACTACAACACCTTTATTGGTCAACGGGCTGGTTGCAGCAACACCACCGGAGGTGGCAACACCTTTATTGGCCTATCAGCTGGTCAACGCAACACCTTTGGTAGCTCAAATATCTTTATTGGGTTTGAAAATGCCTGCAACAACACCACCGGTTGCCACAACACCTTCCTTGGTCGCTATGCTGGTCGCGACAACACCACGGCGTCCGACAACTTCTTTGCTGGTTTCTGTGCTGGCGCCTGCAACACCACCGGTACCGGCAACACGTTCATGGGCCGCCGTGCTGGTGGCGTCACGACCACCGGCACCGGCAACTTCTTTGGTGGCTACACGGCAGGGCGCGACCACACCACTGGTTGCTACAACACCTTCATCGGCTACCAGACTGGCTTGACTGTCACCTTTGGCGGCAACAATTTCTATGGCGGCTACCGAGCTGGTCGTTGCAACACCACCGGCTCCAACAACACCATTATTGGCCACGGCGCCGGTCAAAGCACAACCTTTGGCAGCAACCTCCTTATCTTGGGCAACGGAGCCAATGCCAGCAGTGGCACAGCCAACAACGAAGTCACCCTGGGCAACGCCAGCATTGCCACCATACGTGCCCAAGTCACCACTATCACGGCCTTAAGTGATGCCCGAGACAAGTGTGATGTGCAGACCCTGAATTCGGGCATGGACTTCCTGCGTCAAGTACGTCCGGTCACATTTACCTGGAACATGCGAGATGGAGCCAAGGTCGGCGCAAAAGAAACTGGCTTTATCGCACAAGAACTGGAACAAGTGCTCAACAACAGCACTGTGAAACAATGGTTGGATGGCCTTGTGATCAGCAACGAAGACCGCAGCAGATTGGAAGCCAGTCCGGGCAAGCTCCTACCTTTGGTCATACGAGCCCTGCAGGAACTGGAAGACCGCATCGCGGCCTTGGAAGCCAAACAAAAATAATCACCACCGCAGATCCTGGCTATATAGTAGCGCATCACTATATCTATCAGGATCTGCCCAATGAAACGCATACTCATAGCCACACCAGCCCTGGACCAAAAGGTCGATTGCTACTACGTACACAGCCTGTGCGAAAGCATCAAATTGGGTGCCAAACACAACTTGGAAATCAACGCGGTATTCCTGGCCAATGAAAGCATCCTGCCCATGGCCCGCAACGAACTGTTTTATCTGGCTGTTACCCAAAATTACGATGCCATGGTGTTCATCGACGACGATGAAAAATGGCAAGCCGAACATCTCATCCAAATGATCCAGATGGAACAGGACGTGATCACAGTACCTGTGGTCAACAAGGGTGACCGGAAGATCGAATTCAATGTCACAGCCGATGCCACACAGCCCGTGGCCGAAAACGGACTTGTACCCTGTGCCAAAACTGGCACCGGCTTCCTCAAGATCAGCCGCTGTGTGTTCATGGATCTCTGGAACAGCAACATGCCCATAAATTTCCGTGGCAAACAACTGCGATTGATCTGTGAATATGGCACTGTCAAAGGTGACTTTGTAGGTGAAGACATCATGCTCAGCACCAAGATACGTGAACTGGGTTACCGTATCTGGATCTATCCTGATCATACCGTGGATCACATAGGCAACAAGATCTACACCGGCACATGGACACCTCCGGCCCAAGCATGAACAAGATAGACATAGTCATGCCCACCATGTGGATGGTGGAGGGAGTGGCCGACAATCTGGCTCAGTATGCGGCCTGTGCCTGGGTCAACCGGGTCATAGTTATCGACAACAATCCACAACTCAGACCCAAATCGGATATATTTGACCATGAAAAAGTTGAATTGGTCAGTTATGGTCGCAACATCTATGTGAATCCGGCCTGGAACGAAGGCTACCATCGCAGCCAAGCCGATGTCATATGCCTGCTGAACGATGACATTGCAGTGGCCGATGATGTCTGGCGCCTGATGACAGAAACCGATTTTGCCAACATTGACATTGTTGGTGTCAATCTGCGTGGAGCTGCCGACAATCATACCATCACAGCCCGTGATGACGATGATGATTATATCACCAAACTCAACTATGATCGCACACAGCCCATTGGTGGACAAGCCTGGGCTTTTGGCATCTGCATGTTTGTCAAACGCACCAGTTATCATTTGATACCCAGTCTTTACAAGGTCTGGTATGGTGATGACTATCTGGTACAGCGCAATCGCAATATCTATGCCTTGACCACCAACAAGATCACCGGACACATCAGCGGCACACTTGGACAACATGATGAACACAGCGAAGTCAGCCAGCGCATACGCCTGGACACTGCCAATGCCCACAAATACAATCATTTCTACAACGGGCTCAATTGGGACATATTCCAAAAGAATCGCTATGTCACACAGCAAGATGCCCGGAGCCTGTTGGAAGCCGAGTACACCTGGGCACGACGCAATCCCAGTGACATCAACGAAAATGTACATCTGCTGAATGACCTGGCGCAACACTGTGAAACCATAACCGAAATGGGTGTGCGCACCGGCGTCAGTACTCGTGCTTTCTTGTACAGTTCTGCCCGATTGATCAGCTATGACACACAGCTGAATGACACTGTGGCCCGCTTGTTTGACTTGGCTCGAAAAGCCGGACGTGATGTGACCTATCAACAGGCCGATGTGCTGAAAATACAGATTGAACCCACGGACCTGTTGTTTATCGACACGCTACATACCTACGGTCAACTGCGACAAGAACTGCGCCGGCACGGCAATCAAGCCCAGAAATACATAGCCTTTCACGATACCTATACCTTTGGACTCACTGGAGAAGTCGGACCAGATCGGCGAGGTCTATTATCGGCCGTGATCGAATTCGTCATGGCCAATCCGCACTGGCGTTTCCATACCTACAGGACCAATAATAATGGCCTGACCATCCTAGAGAGAGTAAGTACATGACCATGACAAATACCCCAGAAAAAAAATACAGCATATTCCATCTACAGGGTGGCATTGGCAAACACATAGCTGCCACAGCCATTGCACAGGCCATCAAGGCCAATCACCCAGATCGCAAACTCATAGTGGTCTGTGCTTATCCTGACATATTCATCAACTTGCCCTATGTGCATCGTGTGTACACCATAGGCAACACACAGTATTTCTATCAGGAGTACGTGCAAGGCAAGGACAGTATCTTGTTCCATCACGAACCCTATTACACCACCAACCACATACACAAACGCAAGAGTCTCATACCCAACTGGTGTGACATGTACGGACTCACGTACAATGGTGAATTGCCCGATCTCAAGTTCAACAAACTGCAATATGATCTCAGCCAGAAATACTGGAGCCGCAACAAACCCATCATGGTCATACACACCAATGGTGGACTGCAGGCTCTGGATGCAAAACCCTACAGCTGGACCCGAGACATGCCGTTTGATCTGGCGCAGGACTTGGTCAATCACTACAAAAAAGATTATCACGTATTCCAATCAACCAAGATGAACAGTCCCAAATTGGAAGGTGCCGAACATGTATTTGCCACACAGCAAAAAGCTCTCAGCCTCATGGAATATTTCAGTGTGTTGTTGCACGCCAAGAAACGCATACTGATCGATTCTAGCATGCAACATGCGGCTGCCGCCATGAAACGTAGCAGCACAGTGCTATGGAATGGAACCAGCCCCACAGTGTTTGGCTATGATCAGCACAACAATATCTCTACTCAAGTGCCTTATGATTTCAAACTGCCCGGTAGTTACTTGTTTGACTTTGATTTCAATGGCAACGAAGTTGAATATCCCTATGACCGTGATGTCAAGCTGTATGACATTGACCAAATTATCGCATCCGTAGACGCACAACAATAACCTTTGACTCACCTATGAAACCACGCTTGCATATCCTGGCCAATCCGCACGGCATAACCGATCTGACCTATCGTATGGAGCCATTCAACATAGCAGTGGCCAAAATGATTGCCAACATGGCGCCCATGGATTACGAAATTGTACACTACGGACATGAGCAGAGCCAAGTTGATTGCGAAACAGTTGCAGTGGTCAACAGCAATGAAGTTTCTCCACGCGGCGAGGATGACTTGTTCGAACACAATCCAGGTGTGGCCAAAATATTTTGTCGTCGAGTCCGAGAAGAACTGAGTCGCCGCTATCGTTCCGATGATTTTATCTTGTGTTTTTATGGCAACGACCAACAACAAGCTGTGGAGGGCATCACTGACGCATTCGTGGTTGAACCCAGCATAGGATACCGACCCGAATGTGTGTTTGCACCCTACAGAGTGTTTACCAGTTATGCACAGATGCACTACTACTACGGACAACAAAACATGCTGTTGAATCCTAGCTGGAACGATGCTGTGATACCCAATGCATTTACCCCCGACGAATTCGAATTCCGTTCAACCAAAGATGATTACTGCTTGTATTTGGGCCGTATCAGTGCCGACAAAGGCATACACTTGGCCATACAAATGACCGAATACACTGGACAACGCCTGATCATCGCTGGACCAGGTGATCTTTCAGCCCTGAACTATCAATCTGTGCCCAAACACGTGACCATGTTTGGTTATGCCAATGTAGATCAACGACGTGAACTGTTGAGTGGCGCCAGAGCCTTGATTGCCCCCACCTACTATGTGGAACCATTTGGCAACATGGTAGTTGAAGCACTCATGAGTGGCACTCCAGTGATAACCACTGATTGGGGCGGATTCATCGACACCAATGTGGAGGGGCTAACCGGTTTCCGTTGCAGGAACTTTGCAGATTTTGTACATGCCATGGAAAACATCAATCAAATACGTCCACAAGACTGCAGAGACTGGGCTGTGGAAAATTTCAACGAAACAGTAGTACATGAAAAATTTGATAGATACTTTCAAAACATAGCCGCAAGGAACTTTTATCATGGAACAAATTTATAGTCGCGTAGATCCCCAGGTGCTGTGTCATCAAGTAATCAGACTTGGAGACATAACAGATCGACACAATGTCAGCACCGACGATCAATTCCTGCAGTTGGCTACCTTGCGTATGAACTCAGGTCATACCTTTCGAGCACATCAACATATTTGGAAACCCACTCCTGTGGATCAAATCATTGCACAGGAATCATGGGTGGTCATATCTGGACAAGTACAGGTCATGTTCCACGATACTGACGGTGCCTTGTTGGAAACTGTGGTCCTGAATCCTGGAGATGCCAGCATGACATTCCAAGGTGGACACAACTATCTCATATTAAAAGACGACACCGTGGTATATGAATACAAGACCGGTCCGTATCAGGGACAAGCCTTGGACAAGGTGTTTCTGTGAAACTGGGATCAGATGTTGTAATAGATCCCATGACTCGTTTTACCAGACCCGAACTGGTAACAATAGGCAATCATGTGGCCATTGACTGGGGATTTTATTGTACCACAGCATTGGAGATCGGGGACTATGTACATGTCAGTCCACACGTGGCCGTGATTGGCGGTGCCCGAACTGGCCTGACCCTGGGACACTTTTGTTTTGTCAGCGTGGGTGCCAGGATGATCTGTGGCAGTGAGCAGTTCATGGGTGCTGGCCTGATCGGTCCTTTGATTCCAGAAGCCTACAAAGATGATCAAACGCTGGAGCCCATAGTGTTGGAACCTTTCAGTGGAGTGTGTGCCAACAGCGTGGTCATGCCGGGTGTGATCATGGCCGAGGGCAGTATCTTGGGCGCCAATAGTTTTTTGAAAACCAGCACCGAACCCTGGACCATTTATGCAGGATCACCAGCTCGACCCATCAAGACACGCAGAAGTGACCGTATGAAACAACATGCCAAGGATCTGGGCTATGACCTCTGAACTGTTCAATAGCTGGCCTGCAGGTTTTGTGCCACCAGAAAAAAGTCGTCCCGAACTGGATCAAGTACGAGCCGCTGGCTATGCCTGGTCGGATCCTAGAGACGTTGTAGAAATATTTGAAAACAAAGTTGCCCTGTTTGCCGGCAGTTGCTATGCTGTGGCTGTGGACTGTTGCAGCCATGGCATATTCTTGTGCTTGAAATATCTACAAGCCCAGGGCAAAATAAACATTCCTCGACACACTTATCAAAGCATACCCATGCAGATACGTCATGCCGGCTGTGACATAGACTGGCGGGACGAGGCCTGGTCTGGTGTGTATCAACTCAAACCATATCCGGTATGGGATGCCGCTACACGTTGGCAACAGGGCATGTATCAAGGTGGCTATCATGTTGTGAGTTTCCAAATGAAAAAACGTGTGCCCATTGGTCGTGGTGGCATGATCTTGACTGACGATACCGAGGCCGTGGCCTGGTTACGACGTGCCAGATACGACGGTAGAGACCTCTCAGTGAGCCAGTGGGACGATGAACCCGAATGCCTGGGCTGGCACTACTACATGACTCCCGAAGATGCTGCACGTGGTATCTTGCTCATGGATCAAACTGCCACACACAATCCTGACACCGGCACTTGGGAAAACTACGCAGACTTATCTAAGAAAAGGATTTTCCAATGACACGCAAGGCACTGATCACTGGTATCACTGGTCAAGATGGCAGTTATCTAACTGAATACCTGTTGGGCCTGGGCTACGAAGTGCATGGCATAGTGCGCAGACAAAGCGTGGCTGAAAATCAAAGCAGCCGGCTACAACACATCAACGACCAGATACACAGACACTATGGTGATCTTACTGATGAATACAGTCTCAGTTCAGTGGTACGTCAGGTACAGCCTGATGAAATCTACAATCTTGGTGCCATGAGCCATGTGCGTATCAGTTTTGAAGTGCCCAGTTTTACCATCAAGACCAATGCCCTGGGTGTTCTAAACATGCTGGAATGTCTACGACAAGAAGTACCAGACGCACGATTCTATCAGGCCAGCTCCAGTGAAATGTTTGGCAACAGCATCGATGCCGACGATTTCCAACGTTTGTCTACACCCATGACTCCGGTGAGTCCCTATGGTTGCTCCAAGGTCATGGGATTCAATCTCACACGTCATTACCGAGATGCCTACGGCTTGCATGCTTCAAACGGCGTGCTGTTCAATCATGAAAGCCCACGCCGTGGCACAAACTTTGTCACGAACAAAGTGGTCAAGACTGCTGTGGATATCAAACAAGGTCGTGCTAATGTCCTGGAACTGGGCAATCTTGACAGTTGCCGTGACTGGGGACACAGTGCAGACTATGTGCGTGCCATGCACCAGATTGTGACGCACGATCAACCCCGAGATTGGATCGTGGCCATGGGCGAAAGTCATAGTGTGCGTGAATTATGTGCGTATGTGTTTGGTGCCTTGGACATGAACTACCAAGATTACGTGGTACAGAATCAAAAATTCATGCGTCCCGAAGAACTGAAGTTTCTCAAAGGTGACAGCAACGACATCCGACAAGTGCTGGGGTGGCAACCCACTTACACATTTGAAACCATGCTGGATGAAATGATCGAGCACTGGTTGGCGCAACCATGAACACCTTGATCCCTCAGGGCTACTTGCCCGGTTACTGGGGTCAATTCAACTATGGATTTACCCAACAGTTCAATCAACGTATCACAGTAAATTTTGATGACTTGACCATTGCACCGGGTGTGGATCAGCGTGTGTTGGTACAGTGTGAGCCGCCTGAACTGTATCAGGCCTTTGCTGGACGTGTGGAAGCCTGTTTTGAGCAGTTTGACCTGATCTTGACCTATCATGATCGTTTGTTAAAATTACCCAATGCAGTAGAATTTTGTCCTGTGGGTGGCTGGGTCGGTGATATAGCTTTGGAAAAACGAAATCAAATTACCTATCTCATGAGCAGCAAAATCTACACCAATGCACATAGATTGAGATTCATGATCCTGCGTCGCTGGGGAGACCGGAAAAACATCGGTGACTTTGAATTTTTTATGCATCGTAGTCCACCCCGAGTGCCCAGCAAAGACCCATTTTATGCCAATGCCAAGTTCAACATAGCCTGTGAAAATCAATTGATCAACAATATGTTTACAGAAAAACTTCTTGACTGTTTTACCAGCCGCACTGTGCCCATTTATTTTGGGTGCCCTAATCTTGGCAAATACTTTGATACCCGCGGCATCATACAGTTCAATACCATAGAACAACTGGAACACATCCTGGCCACACTGACTCCTGACGATTACGAGCAAAGATTGCCTTACATTGAAGCAAACTATCAACTCAGCAGACCCTATTGTGAACAAAACATTTATCAACGCATTGAAAATATTGTGGCTGAAAAATTGGGTATATAAATATACCCATGCGTACCAATGTTCTCATCGTTGATGATTTTTACAGCAATCCTGACAGTGTAAGAGATTTTGCACTTCAGCAAGAATTCAAAGTACAAGGAAACTTTCCAGGTCTTCGTACTGCCACATTTCTTACTCCCGACGTCAAAGAAACTGTACAAAGTGTGATTTGGAATGTGGCCGGTGAAGTCACCAACTGGAACGAGTCCGATGGGCTCACTGGCAGTTTTGAATTGGCCACAGCTGTCAATCGTTCATGGATCCACACTGATCATTTCAATACCTGGGCTGGTGTACTGTATCTAACTCCAAATGCTCCACTCAGCGGAGGAACTGGCCTTTTCAAACATCGGGCCACAGGAGCCACCATGAGCCATCAACTGGCCGAATATGAAAGCCAAGACATGACCAAATGGGAACTAGTCGATACCATTGGCAACAAATACAATCGCCTGGCCATGTATCGTAGCGATTTGTTCCATACCAGTCTTGACTATTTTGGTCATGATCTGCACACTGGACGCTTGTTCCAGTTGTTTTTCTTGACCACACAATTCTGATGTTGCATCAAGTTTCCAACTTTTTAGAACCCGAGGTGCTGTCAGCACTCCAGCAAAAATTTGCCGACAGTCGTGGTCGTGATGTGTTTGAAGTCAACAACATGGGTCGATGGGGAGCTGGGCTCGAAACTGGAAGTTATTCCCCAGTATTGGTATTGAAACTGGAAGAATATCGTGACTACTTTATTCAAAAATACAAAACTGTTGACCCGGCCTTTGCAGAATTCAACAATGTAATTGTTTACATGCACATCTGGTTACCTGGCAGTCAAATCAACTGGCATCATGATTCCAACGATGAAGCACCAAGGCTCAGCAGCACCATTTATATCAATCCCAGTTGGAACTGGAACTGGGGTGGATTGTTTTTGTACGATGATCCCGATCTGGGACAACGCTGGATATTTCCACATGAGAACCATATGGTTTGGTTCCGACCACCGGTATGGCACAGCACTTCCATGGTCACACAGTCGGCAGAATATCCGCGTCTAAGCATTCAACTATTTTTTACACCATAACAACATGCGATTTCATATCTTAGGATTACCTCACACAGTTACCAGCAAGGAATTCAATGCTTGTGCTTACACCCAAAAGGTTGTCAAGTTTGGCAAGATGATGACCGAGCGTGGTCACACTGTGATACACTACGGACACGAAGATTCAGATTTGATCTGTACTGAACATGTCACTGTGTTGACCAACAAGGATTTTGAAATAGCCTATGGTGGCTACGATTGGCGTAAGAATTATTTTACCTACAACACCGGCGATCATGCCTATCAGACCTTTTACAAAAATGCCATCAGAGAAGTTGGCCTACGTAAACAACCCAATGACTTTATCTTGGCTTTCTGGGGCGCTGGTGTAAGACCTGTGTGCGATGCACATCCAGACATGATCACTGTGGAACCCGGCATTGGTTATGCCGGTGGACATTGGGCACGTTGGAAGATCTTTGAAAGCTATGCCATCTATCATGCCTACTGTGGTCTCGAAGCCGTGGGCACCTGCAAACAAGACTGGTACGAAGTGGTCATACCCAACTACTTTGATCTAGAAGATTTTGAATACAAAGAGAAAAAGCAAGATTATTTCTTGTTCCTGGGTCGAGTATATTCGGGCAAAGGCGTTGATGTGGCTGTGCAGGTCACAGCAAAAATTGGTGCCCGGTTGATCATAGCCGGACAGAATCCCGAAGGTAGAACCTTTCCGCCACATGTGGAATTTGTGGGCTATGCTGATGTGGCCCGCCGCAAAGAACTCATGAGCAATGCCAAAGGTGCATTTGTGGCCAGCCAATATGTGGAGCCGTTTGGTGGTGTTCAGATTGAATTATTGATGAGTGGCACCCCGACCATAACCACCGACTGGGGCAGCTTTGCTGAAAACAACATACATGGTGTCACAGGATATCGTTGCAGGACCTTTGAACAGTTTGAATGGGCCGCACGCAACATCGACAAAATAGATCCCCTAGACTGTAGACAGTTTGCTGAAAACTTCAGTCTGGATCGTGTAGCACCCATGTACGAAGAATATTTCCAGGCAGTACTGGATGTGTACACTGGCAAAGGATGGTATCAAGACCATCCAGAACGCACAGAAAGCACCTGGTTCCAAAGGACCATTCCT
>Ga0049080_10000493_pt1 | contig 13468 bp, 12 predicted proteins | sample GreLakmeER15MSRF_FD_66716 | JGI IMG/M metagenome (GOLD analysis project Ga0049080, IMG submission 66716) | Freshwater lentic microbial communities from great Laurentian Lakes, MI, USA - Great Lakes metaG ER15MSRF | ecosystem: Environmental > Aquatic > Freshwater > Lake | place: Great Lakes... | reverse complement strand
AAACATCTTGTCTTCACCGTCAGATGATAACTTTGCACCCTTTAGTGTTACGATATATCTGGGAACTGCCTTGTTTTCAAAGTAATCAATATTGTATTGTGAGGCTAATTGATCACCAATAAGTGACGGCATAGCAGCAACAATGTCTGGAATACCATAAAATGTATTTAGCGGAGAGTATTCTTTATAATGAATAATCTCATTTGGACGTGCATCATTAGTCATTGGGTTTGGATTTTTAGCACCAAAGTTTCTAAAATAAACTACTGAGTTTCCAATAATCTGAACAAACCCATCATGTAAGCGACGAACACGAACAGTGGTTGCGGGGATATGACCAACGTAGCCAATTTCACCAGTTACTGTTCTACCAATTTCAAGAAATCCATTTCCAGTTGCCTGAACATCTGTGTAAAATTTTTCCATAGTCTTAGTAAATGAGTCGTCATCGTTAAGGTTTTCTAGCCAATCTTTTAACTCAAGTTTCATTCTTTCGATTCTGTTACGAGCACGATCAACTGCTGCTTGATCTTGACTCATTTCAAACCTAAGCATTGTTCTATCTGCAATATCAAAACGGTATCCAAGTCCAACCACATTCTCTACCTTGGCATCAATTGCAGCATGATTAGCAAATGATGTGTCATAGAAGTTCGCTAATTCATACATATTATATGGTGGAGTAATTACGTCAAATAGTCCGTAACCATTTCTATATACCGTGCCAGGATTAATGGCCTTTGATCCTGCATCTACTCCAGATGGTGTAGCATTAGCAGAATCTAAATATTCATTTGTTGCAAAGTTCATTGCCTTTGTAACATTTCTTGCAGTTTTTCTACGGAAATTTTGCTCTAGTCCTGTAAAATCTTTTAATGTATCCCAAGTTTTATTAAATGGGTCTTGTTGTGAAAATGGATTGCCATCTTTTTCTTGTGTGTTTAATCCAACTCTTACGTATTCTTCACTCATCGCTACCATACTTATCATAGGTTTGTCGTGCTGCTACCCAAGCACCATGATCATTCATGGAAGGAATTAAACCATTCTTCATTCTATCTAGTTGTTCAGAATGCTCTTCCTCGCTAATTCTTGTAAGTCCAGGAACAAATACTGCACTTCCTTCACCATCGTCGCCATAATGAATAGCAACTTTTTTCAATTCTGAAATTTTTGTAATGTCTCCACGCTCTGACGGTATGTTTAATATGCTGCCAGTACCGTCTGTAAACCATGAACCATTTGACTTTTTGTACACATAAAGACCCCAATTGTAGTCTTTTTCAATTACTTTGCGTCGGACATTGCCAACTTTTTTAAGAATCTCATTATCCATAACCATCAGTATAGCATATTATAGGGCTGAAGCAACGCTTGTTGACCAAGTCACATCCTGATATATTTGCATTTTGTCTGAGTCTAAACTTAAACCATTTTCATCATCAAATATTATTTTGTTAGTACCTAGGTATGTTTGATAAATATCTCCTAAATCTACTCCGTATAGGTTTGATGATCCTACCACCAGTGTTTGGTACCAAGTCTTGTTTGTTTGCCAAAATGACCAATTAAAATTAATTGCATCCTCTGTTTTTACTCTAAGCCAAGCCCTTGTATCTGTTCCCTGAATTTGCTGTAAATTATTGGCTTGGTAATATGCCACATTATTAAATAGTACAGGTCCATTAATATTAATTGCCCCTAAAAATTCATCAAAATTAAGTGCATCAGGGAAGGATACTCCAAGAACTCCCCACTCCTTAGAAGTAAGAATTGGCTCATTAACCTTTATGCCATTCCAATAGTATTGAAGATTATCAATTATTTGGCCAGTTGAAATGCTTTTTGCAAAAACTTTTCCTCTATTACCAGTGGTGCTATTTGCTATTATGTAAAACTTAAAAATATCTTCTTTATGAACAATTTCAAACAACTCTGTTAAAACTGGTGGAAATTCGTTTTCTGAATATCTAAGCCACATTTGTACTGAACTAACAAGGTAATCTGAAGATAGTGTTTGGTTTATTGGCAGAGAAATACCACGACTCTCTAAAGAAAGAATATCTCCACGAACCTGAATTCCAGAGTCTTTTGTTAAATAAAGATAAGGGGTGCTGCCTTTATAAATAGTAAAAGGATTTTTAGATTTATAATCATAATAAATTCCTGAACGTTTATACGGAAATAGGTCAACTCCGAACCTTGTTCCAATTGGATTAAATGAGTTATCATTAAATGCTTGAGAAGCAATTTGAAGTCTATTTAATAAAACTGGCTTACTTAATATTCCACGTACGTTAAATTCTAAATTATAAACAATTGCTAGATCATTAAAATCTATAGTTTTACTTGGATAAACTAATGCATTATTAGCAATTTCAAATTTTGTTATTTCCCAATCTGGATGTTCATCTATATCAATAATAGAGTCACGCAATACTGGTTTAGTAATAGTAAAATCACTATCTAGTAAGTTAGCGCCATCCTTAATGTATTGAAAAGTTACATAAGACCGAACTACAGAATCTGTTGTGTCATACTCATAAGTTTTTACAACATTTTGTTGAGCATCTTGGTAATCATTCCAACCACTTAACAACTGGTTATCAAATTGATAATATGTCTGTTGATTTGGCTGAAAATAACTTTGAGATAATTCTGCGTAAGTCCAAGATGAAGTAGTTTCATTTTCTATTAAAGAAGTTGGTGACGGAACGCCTACGTTAAATTGTAAAAAATCTAAATCATAAAATTGATTACCAACATCGTTAGTTACAAATTGGGCAAAATAAGAAAGTGGTAAATAGTCTTGCCAAGAACCAGATACACCTATATCTAAAAAGTAAGAATTATAAGCCTCTAAAGGTAGTAGTGTGTAACTTGCTAAATGATTAAATAGTCCAAGAGCATTTTCTTCTTCTGTAATACCCGAAACAGACATATCATCAAAAATTGCTATACCTTCAGAATCAAAATAATTAGATATAGGTATTGTATTTTTTGTTGTAGAAAATCCTATAGAATACATTCTTCCTAAAAAGGTTTTACCTAAAGATCCATCTCCTCCAACATACATTTTTAATGAGTTTCGACTACCAAAAAATGTAGAAATATTTCCGCCAAAAGTTTCTATCAATAAGTCTATGTTAATTCCTGCAGAAAATAATTGATGAGATTCAATTATTTCAGATGTATATATAACTTGATTTATTCCATTATAGTATAGATTATAGGTAATTACATTTTGATTTTGTTCAATTAAGAAATAATTATTATTCAAAGAGTTATAAATTTTAAATAAAGTTTGATTAGAATTAAGATTATGATTACTAAAAACACCGTAAAAACAATCTATTTTACTGTTTAAAATATTAAAATTGTTAAAATTGAAATAGCATGTTTTTGTGTTCCAAGAATTATTAGGTCTAAAAGTTATAAAAGTTTTATCATCAATTGGTCCAGAAACGCTATTTTGAATTGACTTGTTATCTTGATATAGTTCTTCTAAAGTTTTTTCTGATAAAAAAATTTCTGGAAGTTCGTATTCAGGAGTTCTTAAAACTTTTGTTGTTGTTGATAAATTATCAAACGAACCTTGTTGCCATTCAGCAAAATCTGGATAACTATAATTAGCAGTGTAATCTGCAAAAGAGTAATCAATAAATGCAGAGGTTCCTCCGTAAGAAGAATTTATACCTTCTGGAGAAATAACTCCTTGTCCATAAACCCACCTTCTTTTTGCTACATTTATAGGAACCTGATAAGAATAAATTGCAACACAATCTATGTCAATTGGAGTGATGTCATCGTATGCATAAAACCCTAGCCAGTCTTGGTTTTTATTTGATTGACTATACTCTTTTGGTAGTTCAAGGTTATCTGTTTCAATTGTTAAGGATATGACTTCTTCTCCATTTAAAATTAAACTTGCAGCATTTCTAATTAATCTAATTTGAATCAGCATTGGTCTAAACCATTCTCCAACAAAGTGAGATGCAAAATTTTTACCTATTACTAAAGTTAAAAATCCATTATCAACATAAAGTCCATCTTCTGATGCTATTGGTCCAAATATTTTTTTAGAGATAAGAGAATCTGAGTTTACTCTTGCCCAAAACTCTACAGTGTAATCCTTATATTGACCAACTTGATTTAAAAATCCCTTTCCTGGAACAATTAATGATGGCTCTCCACTGGGATTTGGTTTAAGTGTTGTTACGTTAGATGCTCCATAAACCAAGGGTATACTTGTATTTTTTGCAAAAAGACTGTTGTCTGAAATTACGTGATAAGCATTTTCCCCAGACACTCCGTAGGCTGGTGAAGAAATTACTTTTTCTGATGTTAATGCTATTGATGCTGGCATTGATGCTGGAACAACGCCAAGTGATTGATAATTAAATTCTTCAGACCATTGTCCAACAGTAATTCCATTTATATAATATAAGTAATCAGATGGTACTGCGCCACCAGTCATAGAGGTTATTTTTATTACAACTCTAAGTGTTGTATTGCTATTGACTATATCTGAAGTTTGTGAAAGAAAAACCCAAGAGTTTTCGGTAAGATTTTCATAAGTTTTTAATTTTTGAACTACAGTTGAGGTTGTTGTGTCGGTATATTCAAATCCAATAGATATAGACTTTGTATGTACGCTATCAATATATACGTGACCGCTTACACAGAATGTGCCAAGGTCTGCGTTTAAATCTGAAAAATTTACTAAATTTGGGCTAATGCAAACAATATCTGCGGTTGCTCCTGCAGGAACAGTTCCTAATAATTTATTTACTTCTATTGTAGAAAATGGTGCATCTACATTTGATGTTTCCAGGGAGGCAGTTGCTCCACTTACCGTCCAAAAATTTTGAATATCCTGATAGTCTAAATTAAATAAACTTATATAGTCAACAGTTTGATCCAAGGCCCATAGCGCCAGAGGATGCTCTGAAAATATTTTTTCTGCATACAAATTAGACGGGTTGGCCATATTTCTCCTATGCTCTTATTATAGCAGGGAGAAAACTAATATAATTTAATTTCGCAAGCGTCTGTTGAGCAGTATTTTTCAGACTCAGCATCAAGATTATCTTTGCCGTCATAAATAGCAGACCAATCAATTTTGCCAATTGTCCCAACATATGCGTTATATTCTTCTCTTGTAATTTGAGTATATGGCTGCTGAGGGTATGTTTTATTACCCATTGGTAAAAAAGAAACTGCTTTTAATTGTCCTTCGTACATATGAAGTGCTGGGGCAATGTGTTTAGTTTCAGATTCTTTGTCAAATGATAAAGTTACAGATACTCCATTATCAGACCAATACTTTTGAGCAGTTGCTGCCAAACCAATCTTTTCAAAAAGACTTACATCTTTCTCAGATCTTGGATGTCCAGATGCTACTGGGAAATATACTACTGAAGTGTTTGCTGATACTACATCATCTTCAATTTTATACCCTGCTGCTTTAAATAAATGTACCATTGGATCTGTATTTCCAAACCTAATAGCACGAAGATAGAATGCTCCCCCAGGACCCCAATGCACTCCAGGAGTTGCACCAGAAAGCAAAGATACAGAGCCAGAAGGTTTGACGGTAGTCACACGAATTGATTCACGTACGCATAGCCATTCTGAATATGTATGATCATATGAACGAATTTTTTTATAACCTTCGTCCATCCACTCACGAATTACTGGCATACCTTTTGTATCTGCAAATGATGCAATACCAGTTAGTGATGTTCCAATACGACGATTACGTTGCATAATTCCATTTGTAGTTTGCCAATGTGTTGGCATTAACGTAACAGTTTTTCCATATAGATATGCAAATTTTAATGTACGCAAAAAATCATCTTTATCTTCATGACGATTTAAATGAACTTCTACAAGTGTGCACAATTCATAACTTTCTAATGGTTGTTCAGCACATGGATTAAAACCCATGACACGAGAATCTTTATAGTCTGCAGCATCTGCTAATCTTCCATAATCTCTAGCAACGTCTAACCAAATAAATCCTGGTTCACCATTATCTGCAATTAAATTAACATAATCTTCATATTTTGTTCCAACTTCTGCAGAGATAGAGTTATTAGACATCCAAGCCCAACCTGGATTTTTTGAATCAAATGAATTTCTGTCTGGAAAAACCTCTGCATTTTTTAAATTAATAAAATCTTCATCTTCTGGCAGTCCTAAAGCCAAAGTGGCAGAACGACGAACGTTTCCAGAAACAACGCATGTACCAATAAGGTTAACAATATCTACAATTGCACGAGAATCAAGTTTTTCTCCTGTTCTGCCGCCAATAACTGTGTTGATCTTATCGTGTAGTGCCACAAGTGGTGCTGGACCGCTAGCAACCCCTCCAAAGCCTTTTATTGGGGCACCTAAAGGACGGATAAGGTCATAATTAAACTTTTGTATAGCCTGATTAGGGCGTAGATAAGAATTTAAGAGCATTCTTACAGAGTCTACCCAGCCTTCACGGGTATCTGGAATATTCCATACATTTTCTGGCTCTGTTGGAGCACAGATGGCAATTTCTTTATCTTGACCAACGGTATCAAAACCAACACCAATGCCTAACATTAATGCATCCATTACCCAAGCAAATAATGCTCCTGGATCATTGCGATCAATATCACGAGTGGAGACCATAGCGCAATTTTGTAAAGAGGCAGAGTTTTTCTTTTCCATAGTCATTGGAGTTCCAAATGCCCATAAACCACGACCTGGAGGTGTCCACTTTAATTCAAACATTCTCTGATATGCTTCTTGAGCAGATCTCTGAGCCTTGTTGTCATTCCATGGTAGCCGATTGTCTTTGGCATGATTCTTTTGTACTGAATACATTCCTTCAATTACCCGTTTACAAACTTCATGCCATCTCTCTTTTGTTCCGTCTTCTTTCATTCGAGAGTATGTACGTATAAACGTAATCTCACCCAAAGAATTTGACCCAGCATCTGTAAAGCCAAATGGTGCTGGAATTGTAGAGTATTTATTTACAAACTCATCTGACAAACGAAAAGAAAAGATATCTGACATTTATGATTCAACTTTCTATTAAAATATTGTAAGCACTTTGAAAATTACAAAGTAGTGTTAAGTATATCACAAGTTTAAAAAGAAAAACACGCTTGTTTAAGGCGTGTCAATCTTTACTTTAGAGTTAGTGCTTTATTTTTTGTAAAGTGCTATTTACAAATTAGTGAATCCAGTGTTGTGGAACCATAATCTTTTCACCACTTTTAACTAGGTGTGCAGTGTGATGATATGGTGGTGATGGTGGGAATACTATAACACTACCAGCCTTTGGTTTGACAGCAAATTGATAGGCTGAAGGATCTGCATTTGCAAAATCTGAATCTGGAGTTGGACCTTGAATAGGACCTTTTGGATCTCTAATTGTAAAAGAAATTTCCCCGCCTTCGTAATCATCATTTAAATACATGACAAAAGAAACCTTTAGCCTTTCGTCACCTTCTTGCTGATCAAAGTGTGCCCCCATAAACGTACCAGGTTGATATTTTTTAATTGGATATTGTGGAAATAATTTTGGCTCATCTGTAATTCCTTGTGCCTTAGCATAGTCTCTTGCTACATCGTCAAATGCTTTTTGCAGCGTGTCATAAATGTATTTATTTTTTTCATCTGTTTCTGATGTTAAAGCAATAGTTTTATTTGTTCCATAAACATAGTGCTGACCACTACAAGCCATCCATTCACCCCAAGGATCTTTGTTGTCGCTTTCAATTGCATCGACAAGTTTTTTTGGGTCTTCAATTACATCAGTGTAATAATAAACTTTTTCTTCAAGTATTTCTTTGTTCATTTTTTTCTCCTTAGTATTTGTTGTTTTCGTAGAAGTTTTTTTCTTTTACAAAACCTACAAGAACATGTCTAATAGGTCCTTCTCCTACGTGTCGTACTCCGTGCTCGTATTCTTCATTACCTGGAAAAATAAGAAGTGTTCCTGGTTCTGGAACTAATTCTAGTCCTGGTTTATTTTTAAAAAATAACTGACCATCTTTGTAATTGTTGTTAAGATAAAGTATTGTGGCATATCTAATTGATGGATCTGTATGTTGATCGGTATGACTTTTTAACTCAACTTTGGGTTGCATTCGTTGAAGTGTTGCCATTCCAGCAAGTTCTAGGTTTGGGTTTGCCTTTGTAATTAAAGATTGAAGTCTGTTAAGAATTATTCTTGAAATTTTTGTTTTAGTGATATCATAATTTTTGTCAAACCAATTTACAGTTACTTCAAATTTTCCTTCTTTAACAAGATTATCAACATCGTCTCTTCCAAATTTTTCTAAACAAAAACTTTTTAAGCCTTCTCTATATGCAAAAGACCAATCGTCTTCTGTTAAATTATTGATAATTGAAAAAACTTCTTCTAATTCTTCTTTTGATAAAAAATTTTCTACCATTAATATTTCATCTTGAATAATTTTATTGCTAAAATTACCATCATCTAGTTCTTTTTTTAAAAATACGTCCATGTTATAAATCCTCTACTTTATATATTTTATTATCAAGATCTATTTTATATCCATCTTTTAAAAGTTTTTGCCATTCGGCTCTTTCAATTTCTTGCTTTGCTCTAGTTTCTTTCATTTCTGCAGCCCATGCATCTCTTAATTCTTGTGGATATGCAGACTCTTCTCTGTCATCCCAAAATGAACCAATAGTGTATCTTACTCCTTTTGTTATTAATGATACTTCATGCATATTGTTGAATCCACCGTCAAAAACAGCAAGCATTCCAACTTCTGGCTTTATTTCTATGTTTTGATCTGGAAACTTTAACAAACCTCCTTCAAAATTATCATTAAGATATAAAAATCCTGCATATCTGCTTCTAGTAAATGCTCCTGAATTTCCCTCTGCATCTGTGTTGTCAGAATGTATTCTTGCGTATGCTCCTGGTTCCCATTTTTGTGTATGGTATCCAATCTTAGAAATAATCTTAGGATCTAAATCATGAACTGATGCAATTGCTTCTGGCATCATGTTTTCAATATCAGAGAATATGGTTGGAGTTAATCCAGCGTCAATAATTTCTTGGTCATTGTCTTGTGGAAGAACAGAAGAGTAGGACTCATAAAAAGAAATTGGCATCCATGAAATTTTTCCAGAATCTGCCTGAGCGTCAAGAACCTTTATCATTTTTTGACACTCTTCTTCTGTTACAAAATTTCTATATATAACTATATCTTTTGTAACTCTTTCTTTATTTTGTAGGTTCATGGTTTTCTGTCTCCAGTGTGTTTTGTTATTTCCCAAAAAAATGGACATGTGTATCTAATGCCACTTTTTATTTCAGTAACTCCATGAATATAATTTTTATCTCCTGGGAAAAAATAAGCAGCACCCTTTTTAGGTTTAAACTTTACATCTTGTAAAGGAAAATATAATTCTCCTCCTTCATAGTCATCGTTTAAATAAAATAAACTTGATAGGTCATAATTTGGAAAATCGTTGGGTAGGCCTGCATCTGGACCTTCGTGTAATTCTTTATCTGCATGTGGGTTTTGACGTTGACCTGGAAGCCATCTAACAATAGTAGCGTTAGTTGGAATTACTTCTACTTTATAAAAATCCTCAACAACTACTTTAAGTCTTTCAAACATTTTAGTAATTACTGGAGCAATAGATGGATCATTTTTATGCAATGTTGGTTGTGTTGCTACTCTATCTTTCCAATATTCTGAATCATACACAACTGTTCCATTTTCATTTACATGGCTTTCTGTTACATCCCAGATAGTAAGTGATTTAGCGGCTTTTTCTAAAAACACTATCTCTTCTTCAGTCATAAAGTTTTCTAATTCAACAATCATTTCTTTGCCACTGCCAAACCACCCTGATGGGGTTAACGATGGCTTTCTAACTACTACAGAGGCTTTATCTTTATCCATATTAAGATTATATCATAGGGTTTTAGCCTACAAACTCCTATCTATTTCTAGTTGTTTTAAAAATCGGTCTACGTCAAATCTCCAATTATCTTTTCCAAAAGAAGTAACAATTTTAATACATAAATCTTCATAGTCTTTTTTTTCTAATTTATCTTTTACTTTGTACAAGGCTTCAACGGTATCTATATAGTTTTGTCTTACAAAAGATGGGTCACCAGCCTGATTTCTTTTTAAAACCTTTGTGTTAATTTTTCCAGATGGCTCATACAAAGAAACGGTAAGATACTGTTTTGCAAATCCTGCATCTTGATACATTTCATAACCCTCAAGTGCCTCTTTAATATTGTCAAAAGAAATAATTGATCTTACGGGAAACTCTCCATCTCTTGATACTGTAATTATGTAATGTTGTATTGTTTTTTCAGCAGTGCCTTTAATGTAATTATTAAGCATATCTTCATGACTTATTTTTAAATTATCCATTATTGTTTTTTTCTGTTGTCTTCAACTTTAAGTTTTAAAACTTTAACTTCATGAGATCCTAAACTTTCTCCTTTTTCGTTTACGGCATCTCTATACCAATCTGTCCATTCACCAACAGTGTTCAGCGCTTGCGCTGCTTTTCCATAAAGTCGATGTGCAGTTTGTCTTTTCTTGTCTGGATCAGAATAATCAAACATTTTAATTGATGTATCATTCATAGCGGTAAGCGATATTGGAATAATAGTTGCAATAGGCGTATTGGCTTTTATCAAAATTGGCTTGTTTGCAGTTTTTGCCTTTATTGCTAACGGCAAATCAGTATCAACCCAAGATGTACTAAATAATGAAGACATAGTTTCAAAATCATTATTAAAATAGTTAACTGGATTTATTGTAAACATGCTAACATCTTTATCAGTTTTAAAAGTTAGCCCAGTCACTATACTTACTGTTGCTTGACCTCTTCCAGTATTTAAAAAATGTTTGCCATTTAAAACATTAATGCTGTCAGATTGGGTATTAATTTCTCCATTCCAGATAAATTCAATGTCTTCTTTACAAGATAAACTCCATCCAATTACGTTTGCCTGTGTAACTGGAAAACATCTATAAGCATGATTATTTGGTGTTTGATCCATCCAATCTCTTTTTACAGACATTGGAGATAGTTCTATTACAGATCCTAAAGTTTTTTCAACTGATATGTTTAGCATTATTCATTATCCCATTTAGAGTCATACATGTCTGGTGTATGATATCTTTTACTATAATCAAGCATAGTTACAATTGAATACTTAGTTCCAGAAGTTACTGGCATTGCTTGATGAGGATACATAAAGTTTGAAGGGAATATAAATAGATCACCTGCTTCTGGCTTTACTTTTAACCCTTGTAATCGGAAGAATAACTCTCCACCTTCGTAATCATCATTGACATATGCAACAAGAGATACGGTACAGTTGTATGAATGTCCGTGATCATGATGCTCCATAAAGTGCTGGCCTGGACCATACTTAATAAAATTAAATGCTTCCCAATATTTTAATGGCATAATATTGTGTTCTTTTCTGTAATCTTCAACTGCTGCAAATTGTGAATCATATACATCTTGCCACATTGATTGAAGGTTTAAAGACTCCTGACTTTTAAAGTTTTTTAAATCATCCTTTTTAAATTTAAAATCTACACAATCTCTATATTCTGGCATTAACTGTTTAAACCCTACATATGCTGGAAGCCACTTAAAGTGTTTGTTTACTTGATCAACTGGGGCAAGATTAGACTCAAGTTTATCAATAATGTTAAATTCTTTTTTAATTACACCTTTATAAACAAATATACCGTTTCCAAGATTTTGTTTTTCTGTCCAAGTTTGCATTTTTTCCCCTATTTGTATTCTCGTCGTGACCAGACCTTGTTTTTATATATTCCGCCATCTGGCTGGCGGTAAAACTTTGCGTTATCTACCATTTTAGCATATATAGAGGATTGATCTGAAATCTCTATACTGTGATCCCAATTTTCTCTTTTAAAAGGAAGAACTTGCAGGTATGGTGTTCCTGCTGGGATAATTCCTTCCCAACCATCAACAACAAAAAATGGAAAACTTCCTAGAAGATGAACTTTGTCAGAATCAACAACCCCAGTTGTATTTAAAAATGGAAGGTCAAACCTATTCATTGGAGTCATAAATAATGCGCTATATCCTTCTGGAAGTTCTAGACCCCATGGAGAACTCCATGCAAAATGATGTTGGTAGTATCCCTTTGGATGTTCAAATTGTGGCATTGGTGGTCTTTGAGTACAAAAATCTTTATATTTTGGATCATCAATCGTAACATTAATTATACCCTGAGAATTTTTAGCAAATTTTAAATCACAAGGAGTTTTAAGAACGTACCCTGTTGCAAATGCATCCATGATTGCTGGACAGGCTTTCCATGTTGGAATCTTTCCATAATCGTCGGTTGTTCCTTCTTTAGGAAATGGACAAACCTCTTTTGGTGCTTTATAATATTCTCCGTTTGGCATTTTTGCAAATCTATCTGCATCTTTATACCAATCTGGAACTTCTTTTTGCGTAGGAGCAGGAACAGAAACATCTTCTTTGTTTAACCATGGTCTAAATGATCTAAATATTATTGACTTATACTCTAAACTCAAGACTAGTGTCCTATTGTATTTATATCAGTCATAACAACTACAGAATATTTTGTTCCAGACTCCATTGGTAAAGAAGCATGCTCATATATATAGTTTGATGGAAAGACTGCTATATCTCCAACTCTTGGTCTATAAACTAAATTGTCAAGTCTTGGAAATTTTAAATCTCCCCCAACATAATCATCATTAATGTAGATAACTGCAGACACAGTGCAGTTATAACCTGGACCATGATCTGCGTGTATATTAAAGTGTGTTCCTGCTCCTTCATATTTTACAAAATTAAAAGCCTCATAATAACGAATATGAATTCCCCAGTATGTAGCATAATCCTCTATGCATATTTTTAATTTTTGATATATTTCTTCATGTAAATCTATTAATTCTGAATTTGTTTCATTTCTTGGCCCAAGATTTTCTTGTTTGTATTTAAAATCTACACAATCTCTTGCTTTTTTTATTGGGTTTGGTGAATTTGTTACCTGTGCTTCTGACCACTTGTATTTTCCATTGTTTGATAGATTAGACTCAAGAATATTGATATATCTTTTAGAGTCTTCAAGAGAAAAGGTGTTTCGATAAAGATTAAGACCTAAACCTAAATTTTCAACTACAATGTTGTTATTAATTTCTCTTACAGGAAATCTATTTGATGTCGTTTCTGATCTATCTTTTGTGAACCAAGGATTTAAATTTTCATCATCATGTTCTTGCATATTTTCCCCTTTTCAATTTAAACTTTATTAATTATAGCATATAAAAAATACCCCCTAGAATTATCTAAAGAGGGTATTTTTTATAAAATATTACTTATTGTGTACTAGGTATCCGCCTGCGATGAACCAGTCTTGTGGTTCACAACTTACTGCATATACTGTAGAGATTTC
>Ga0049080_10000492_pt1 | contig 13470 bp, 16 predicted proteins | sample GreLakmeER15MSRF_FD_66716 | JGI IMG/M metagenome (GOLD analysis project Ga0049080, IMG submission 66716) | Freshwater lentic microbial communities from great Laurentian Lakes, MI, USA - Great Lakes metaG ER15MSRF | ecosystem: Environmental > Aquatic > Freshwater > Lake | place: Great Lakes... | reverse complement strand
TCACCATCCATTGAGCCTGAGCAGTCGATGACCACAGTCACCGCTGAGTCAGTACCTGCAACCTCAGCCCTACGTTTAAACAGGCGGTCAGTGTGGCCGATGTTGGCCAAGGCGTTCACGTTGAGTGAACCCTGTTTGCGGTTGATGTTGTATTCCTCAGTGCCTGAGTTCTCAAACATCTTGCGGATCTCATAGCGAAGCTTTGCGGGGATCATGTTGATTTCCTTAAACAGTTACTGTCCACTTGCGGCTACCGACATGGTAGGCATTCTCTTTGACTGACCACTCACCCGTTGAGCCGCCTGACTTGGCAGACTCACCGACATCAGCGGTTGGCTCGGTTGAGCGGGGCTTGACAATGGTCTTGTGCTTTGCACCATTGGGCTTCTCTTTAACGTCCTTTACAGGCGATTTGGCATCACCTACGTCCTCACCCCCATCACCCTCATCTGCGGGGCTTGTAGGGGGCTTCCCGCCCTTTCTAGGGGTATCGCCATCACCCTCATCATCCGATGGGTTGTCGCCATCGGGCTGATCGCTAGGCTCATCGGTTGGGTTGGTGGGCGGCTCAGTGGGCGGCTCAGGTTGGACAGGGGGCTTAGGGGGCTGAAGCTTGCACAGTTGGTCAAACACCCACTCGGCCAGTGCCCATGTGTCACGGGTAGATTGGCATCTGTTTAAACGTACGCAAGCCGCATCAAAGATGGGTTGCAGACCATTAGCCAAGGGCACAATCACCATGCCATGCTTACGTGCATACACTGCGAGAACGAATGGGTACTGACGGGGGTCAGACCAATCGGTCACCTCAGCCAAGGCCTCAGTCGCCATGCCATCGATGAGCACAGTGAGCAAGTGCTCGACATTGCCTGTCAACTCATTCTCAATGGCGGTGTTCTCAATGAACGCATCCTCTAAGGCATTGTGCAGTTGGAGCAAGTAGCTGACCTGACCAGTGTCGATGGCATTGAAGTTGGTGTACTTCCAGTGCAGTAACTCATGCAAGGCGAAGCCTGTGAACCGCTCTAGGTCTTGGCGGGTCAGCACTGCATCATCGGCAATGTTGGTGATGTAGATCTGACCTTGGCGGTTGATGGCCGCAGTGGGGACGTTGCCAGTGAACGTCACCTTGACGTTGCCAAGGCCGAGGTCAGAGGCGATCTTGTGGATGGCCGCAGTCAGAGCGGGTTTGAATTCCCATCCGAAGTATTTTGATTTGATCATGATGATCCTTTCAGAGCCAAGAGGCGATATCGTTTTTGTTGATGTAAGCGGCCTTGATTGCATCAAGGGCGGCACGGGACTCAGCGGGTTGGCGTGAGGTAATGGCAGATTGCCAAGCTTGGTCAACACTGAGGACTGACAGGCCTCGAATGAATGCAAGCGCAGAGCGGATCGATGGGGCATCGATGATGTCACCAGTGTCAACCTTGGCACGGGCGGCATTGATTGCCTTGACTACGTGCGTGGCTAAGGCCTGATGGCATCCAGTGTGACGCACAAGGGCTTCAACCTCTTGGTCACGGGACAGGAATTCAAACTGGACGACATGGGAAAACCTGTCAGCCAATGAGGAATTCATTTGGCGAGTGCCTGAGTAACGGCCTGATGTATCGCCATTGGTCAGGGTATTGTCAGCGGCAAAGATCAAAACACCTTGCGCTCTGCGCTGAGGTTGACCCCCGAAGTTGACGGCACTGTTAGGCTCTAGGAAGCCATTGAGTGGGGCTAGTTCACCCGCATCACAGTTGGAGATCTCATCAAGCAAGATCACTGTGGACGGGGCGGTAAAGGCGGTCAGGAACGCACCACGTTTAAACACTGTAGCACCGCCCTCTAGGCCTACAGAGCCGACATAGTCCTCTGTGGTTGTGTACTTGTGAAAGTTTATGCGGGTGAACGCACGGCCTGTACGGGCGGCAAACTGCTTGGCCGTCTCGCTCTTGCCTGTACCCTTTTCGCCCCCGAACCACAGGTTCTCACCCTTGTCCTGAGCCAACAACAGGTACTTCAAGATGTCCTCTGACCATACAAAATTGACATCAACAGGGGGTGCATCGGGGGAATTCCAAATGTCCACGTACAGGTGATTGCCACTGGTATCCCGTACATCGACACCGAATGCATCTAGCACAGTCTTGCGGTCAACCACAGTAGCAGACGTAGCAGAGGCCACGACACCCTGTGCACCCGCATCAATAACGGCCTGTTTAAACGGGGCAAAGGCCTTGGCAATGGCAGAGGCGACATCAGCGGCAACCTTTGAATCGTCAACCAGTGAGGATGCCTGAGTCTTGGCGATCTGATCAAGGGTGATACGCACGTTGGCAATGTCACCCGCCACAGACAAGACCGAACCCTCTAGGGCACGGGTAGCGTCAAGGCCTTGCAAGGCATAGCCATGGGCACGATTAGCAACGGCCTCTAAGGCATCGACACGGGCGGTGTCCATGGCCGTCACGGGGGCGTGAACCATGGGGGTAGCGTTCAGCACCTGATCGATGGTCAGACGGCCATTGTCGATCTGATCGGCAAGCCAATTGATTCGATCAAGCTTGGTGTTGAGATGGGAGGGTGCACCATGGGCAGTGGTAGCACCAACGATTTTGCCTATGGGCACAGAGGTCAGGCGTTCTTTTGTAGTCAAGGGTTTAGTCATTTTCATTCTCTCCAATGTGTTTAAACGGGGGTCAGGCAAGGGCGAACATGTCACCGCATCGGCACGTAGGTAACTCGACATCACCATGGGCGTTGTATACCCACTTGGCGGTCATGCGAATACTGCATTGGCAAGTTGGGCACTTGGCAAGCAACATCCGAGTGCCTTGGCTTTTGTGGATCGAGACATCAACCTTGGCATGGGGATAGACACCCAGTGAGTCGATGATGTCCTGATAGTTCATGTCAAAGGCAGACCCGTGGGTCACCTCTTTGAACGGGCTAGAGGGAGTGCCATTGGGCAGAATGTGCACGGCCTCGGCAACCTTGGCGTAAGCCTGATTGGTGATGGCATACGCACCCTTGGCGGTGCGGCACAGTTGGGAGATGAGAGTCTCGGTCACCTTAGAGGGTGCATCAAGGATGGGGGAAATGTAGATTTCCCAGTGACCATCAGCGGAATTTGTATTCGGGATGGTTTCGCCAAGCACTTTGAAGCCTGAGCGTTTTGCATTGGTAGGGTAGGCACAGGCAACCCGAATCTCTGCGGGTAGCGTGTAACCACGCATTGAAAAGAAGGGACGCAGTTCATCGACTGCGGCATTGAGCCATTCCTCTCGGTTGGCATGGATAGGTGCAAGGGTCATGATTGATCTCCGAATCAGTAGGGAAATTCCTACTGCAATACCCCCGTGCGAGGGGGCATCACAGTCAAAACTCATTCCTCAGTGTCGAGGGGTTGGCCGTTGGATCGGGTATGCCAACGGGCGGGTTGCTCAGAGGGGGGATTGACCTTGCGGTTAAGGCAATCGTTGTACGTGCCCCAACAAAAGATCTGATAGCCTGAGCGTTCCACTTCACCCTTGCAGACAATGATGTTGCCGTGGCGGTCTATTTGAGCGGTGTACATAGTTACTCTCCCTTGTTGTGACGGGCAATGATCTGCTGAAGCAGTGCTTGCTCATCAGTGGTTAGCATGATGGAAGCAAAGGCGTGTTTCCAGTCATACATGAAAACCCTCTTGGCGTTAGCCAGTGAGGGGTTGGCTTGATAGGCGGCAATAAGCTTGCTCATATGGGATCTCCGAAGCCGTGCAAGAGCGCACTCCATAGCCTTAGGGGCTACAGGCTAAACTCTTAGCCCTAATAAGTACGATCACCTATTAGGTTGGAGGATCTGCACTACTCACTGTTCTTTGCCCTCACGGGTCAGTGGATCAAAGCGGTAATCCTGTGTGTAAACACTAGTGCTTACAAGTGGTTCAACGCTAGTGTACTAGTATTCGTTGACAAGCAAACACAATTATTTTTATAGGGACAAACCCTAAGTAGTAACAAGTACTCACTTTGAGGTGAAAGTAATACTCAATCGAAAAGTATTAAAAAACGCTCAGAACGGCTCAGGATCGTTCAAAACGGGTTGGGGTAGGGTAGGGGTGCTTAAAACCAAAACGGACGCTTGTAGGGGTCTTAAAATCGATTCTAGAGGCCATAGGGTTTCTACCTATTTTGTGGATAACTACCCCTGTTTTGTCCACATTTTGTGTGGATAACTTTCAGACTGCTGTGGATAACGTGGGAAAACCCTAACTGCACCAAAATGAATAACCTGTGGATAACTTTGGGACTTATCCACAGGCTTGGATAACCTGTGGATAACCTGTATAATGGGAACAGTGGGTGTCCATGCATGAGTGTATGGTTTAGATTTGGGTCAATTACTGCGGGGGTGTTTAAACATGAGCAAGGTCAACGTGAGTGAGTACAGGCGGGAGTTGGATGTTGCACTGCAACATGATGGGGAATGGGAGGGTGATGACGGCCTCGCAGACCTTAGCGAAGCGGAACAGTTAGCCCATGCCGCAATGAGTCCTAAGCTAAGGAAGGATGGTAGACCTAAGGGGTCAGAGATACAGAGGCCTAAGCCATTGTCAAGCCATCAGCGTTTGTTCACAGAGGGTGTCGTCAGAGGCAAATCACTGCGGCAAGCATACAGGGATGCCTATGGCAATGACACTGGATCGGATGCCTCAATCAGCGCATCAGCCAATAAGCTGATGAAAGATCCAAGGGTGCAACACGCTCTGAAGGATGCATGGCAAGAGACTATAGAACACCTGAGCGAGGACGTTGCGGCATCCAAGAGATACGTGTTGAAGGGACTGCTTGCACTAAGCAAGGACGCTCAGACAGAGTCATCCCGACTGAGAGCCTTAGAACTGATGGGCAAAGCCTGTGGCCTGTTTACACCTACAGAGGTGACAGACAAAGCAGTGATCACCGCAGACCAATTGAAGCGAGAACTGTCAGGACACATGAAGCTAATGGAGCAAGCCAAGGCTACAGTGCTAGACGTAGAGGCTAAGAGCATGACCCGTTTAAACAGTGAACCAGAGCCAGATGCACAGGTGCATGAGGTGCGTGTAAACGTAGGTTAGGCTGACCCCACCGCCCCCCGATAGCCACTTGGCACGATGCGACACCCCTCCACCTATTACGCTCGAATCCACACAAACGATTATGTTCCAAACACCCCCCCCTTCATTTCCAAATCGTCCACCCCGGGGTATATATATATTTTGCAAATCGACTTGCGAACGTTCTCATATGCGTTTAAACTCACATCAAGGAGATCCTCATGGACATCACTGTTTACACGAAGCCCGGTTGTAAAGACTGTTTAAACGCCGAAAACTTGCTTAGGACTAAAAACCTTGAGTTCTTGGAGCATGACATCACGCAGGACAATGATGCTAGGTTGTGGCTTAAGTACAACCATTCTGAGGTAGTGCCTCAAGTTTTTATTAATGATGTCCATGTGGGTGGATTGACGGAGCTTAAAAGTTATTTGGCATGACCAAGCATCGGCAGTTGGTACTGGAGTTCATCCGTGCATACATTAGGTTGCATGGTGTACCGCCGTCTTATGAAGTTATTGCCAAAGGAATTGGATTGAGTTCTAAATCAAATGTCCATAGGATTGTCCATAGATTGAAGGAAGACGGTCACCTGACCGTCCGGCCTTATAAGTTTCATTCTATTAAGTTAGTGGACACTTCGGTACAGCAGGTAACAAGGTTATGAGTCTCCTAACCCACGCAGAGATTGCCAACTACTTGGCGATGGCTCCTAAGGCATCTAGGGAAAACCGTGCCAAGATCCAAGCTCTGCTAGAGATGGACAAGGTCGAACGCAGTAAGGAATCATTCCTTTATTTCGTTACCCAGATGTGGCCTATCTTTATCTCTGGAGCGCATCACAAAGTGATGGCAGATGCTTTTGAGAGAGTTGCCCGTGGTGAGCTTAAACGGTTAATCGTTAACATGCCTCCTAGGCATACCAAGTCTGAGTTTGCTTCTTTTCTTTTACCTGCGTGGTTCTTGGGGAAGTATCCTGAGAAGAAGATCATTCAGACTGCACACACCGCAGAACTTGCAACAGGCTTTGGACGAAAGGTTAGGAATCTTGTCTCTTCAGAACAGTATCAAAAGGTATTTTCTACAAAGCTGTCGAGCGATTCAAAGGCCGCTGGTCGCTGGAATACTCATGTGGGTGGTGATTACTTTGCTATCGGTGTTGGCGGCGCTGTTACAGGTAAGGGCGCTGATCTCTTAATCATTGACGACCCCCATTCGGAACAAGAAGCCAAACAAGGCAACCCCGCAGTGTTTGATAACGTGTATGAGTGGTACACATCTGGCCCTCGTCAGCGTCTCCAGCCGGGTGGAGCCATCATTATTGTGATGACTAGGTGGTCTAAGAGGGATTTGACAGGCCAAATCCTCAAGAATTCAGGCAAAGACGGCGTAGATCAGTGGGAAATCATTGATTTTCCGGCAATTATGCCCAATGGGAACCCTTTATGGCCCGGATTCTGGTCTAAAACAGCCCTAGAAGCCCTGAAATCTGAGCTTCCAGTCTCTAAATGGGAGGCTCAGTACCAACAAAACCCCACATCTGAAGAAGGTGCGATTGTTAAGAGGGAACATTGGCGTATTTGGGAGGAGAAGCGTCCTCCTGAGTGCGATTACATCATCCAATCTTGGGATACTGCCTTTGAAAAGAACAACCGGGCAGATTATTCAGCCTGTACAACATGGGGTGTCTTCCAACACCCCAATAAAGCTGGTGATTTGAAACCAAACATCATTCTTTTGGACGCATTAAAAGAACGTATGGAGTTTCCTGAACTCAAACGCAGAGCTTTAGATCTTTACAAAGAGTTTGAACCAGATACCTTGATCATTGAGAAGAGAGCCGCTGGCGCTCCTTTGATCTATGAGATGAGGAAGATGGGAATTCCTATCGCAGAGTATACGCCGGGCAAAGGAAACGATAAGATATCGCGTGTAAACGCAGTCTCTGCTTTGTTTGAGTCTGGCATGGTCTGGTGTCCCGATACCCGATGGGCAGAAGAAGTCATGGATGAGATGGCCTCCTTCCCCAACGGAGATCATGACGACCTTGTGGACTCAAGCAGTCAAGCCTTGATGCGGTTTCGACTCGGGGGCTTTATCTCCATCGACTCAGATGAAGAAGATGAGCCTTTAAATTACCGCCGAAAAGTAGCCTACTACTAAGGAACATTATGAGTATTGAACAATCATTAAGCCAAGCCCCACTGGGTTTAAAAGATGTAGAGCTTGACGACACACCAGTCATTGAGATTGAAATAGAAAACCCTGAAGGTGTGCGTTTAAACATGGACGGCATGGAAATAGATCTCATGCCCGAGGAAGAAGAAGGCTTTGGCGACAACCTTGCTGAGTACATGGATAAAAGCGAGCTTGAGAAGATTTCAAGTGATTTGATTGAAATGGTGGACACGGACATTAACTCCAGAAAAGACTGGGTTGATACGTATGTCAAAGGCCTAGATGTTTTAGGAATGAAGTATGAAGAGAGAACAGAGCCTTGGCTCGGTTCGTGTGGTGTGTTTTCCACCGTTCTTACTGAGGCCGCAGTGCGTTTCCAAAGCGAAACTATCATTGAAACTTTTCCTGCTCAAGGCCCAGTCAAGACGGAAATCATCGGCGCTATTGACAGGTTTAAAGAGGAAGCGGCAGAACGAGTCAAAGATGACATGAATTACAAGCTCACGGAGGGTATGCCTGAGTACCGCCCTGAGCACGAAAGAATGCTGTACTCCTTAGGTTTGGCCGGAGCGGCCTTCAAGAAGGTTTACTACGACCCAACCATGGGCCGTCAGGCTTCTATCTTTATCCCCGCTGAGGATGTAATCATCCCCTACGGTGCTTCCAGTGCAATGACCTCCGAGCGTGTGACGCACATCATGCGTAAGACCAAGAACGACATTAGGAAGCTTCAAGTCTCTGGTTTCTATGTGGATGAGGAGCTTGGTGATCCTCTCCAGTTCTACACTGACGTAGAGAAGAAAAAGGCCGAGGATCAGGGATATAACCTGTCCGATGATGACCGCTATCAGATCTATGAGATCCACGTAGACTACGACCTACCCGGTTATGAAGATGAAGACGGGATTGCGCTTCCTTACGTTGTCACCTTAGAGCGTGGGACTACAAAAATTCTTGCTATCCGCCGTAACTGGGATGAGGATGATGAGCACCGTTTAAAGCGCCAGCATTTTGTCCAGTACACCTACGTACCCGGATTTGGTGCTTATGGCCTAGGTTTGATTCATCTGATCGGTGGTTACGCCCGTGCGGGTACATCCTTAATCCGTCAGTTGGTAGACGCAGGAACCCTGTCCAATCTGCCCGGTGGATTGAAGACCCGTGGTCTTAGGATCAAGGACGACGATACCCCAATCAGTCCCGGCGAGTTCCGAGATGTAGACGTACCAAGCGGGTCAGTCAAAGAGAACATCATGGCCCTGCCATACAAGGAACCCTCTCAGGTTCTCTTGGCTCTCTTAAACCAGATCACAGACGAAGGCAGAAGGCTTGGATCCATCGCAGATATGAACATCAGCGACATGTCTGCCAATGCCCCCGTAGGTACAACTCTGGCTTTGCTTGAGAGACAACTCAAGACAATGAGTGCGGTGCAGGCTCGTGTTCATTACTCAATGAAGCAAGAGTTTAAACTCCTTAAAGCAATCATCAGAGATTACACCCCAGAGTCTTATGAGTACACACCTGTTGCAGGAACGCCACAGGCTAAACGGGAAGACTACGACATGGTGGATGTCATTCCGGTGTCCGACCCGAATTCAGCAACCATGGCTCAAAGGATCATGCAGTATCAAGCTGTGATCCAGTTGGCCCAAGGTGCTCCCCAGATCTACAACTTACCAGTCCTGCACCGCCAGATGATTGAGGTTCTAGGTATCAAGAACGCAGACAAGTTAGTTCCTATTGATGATGACATGACCCCAAGAGATCCTATCTCCGAGAACATGGCATTCCTTACAGGTAAACCCACCAAGGCCTTCATCTATCAGGATCATGATGCACACATAGCTGTACATACATCCATGATGCAAGATCCTATGGTAATGGGTCAAATGGGTCAAAACCCCATGGCTCAACAGATGCAGGCCGCAATCATGGCTCACGTAGCTGAACACATTGCGTTCCAGTACAGATCTAAGATTGAGCAACGCCTCGGAGCGACTCTGCCTAAGCCAGACATTGAGATGCCTGAGGAAGTGGAAGTTCAACTCTCAAAGCTTGTTGCACAAGCGGCGGCTCAACTGCTTCAGATCAACAAGAACCAAGCGGCTCAACAACAAGCCCAGCAACAGATGCAAGACCCCGTCATGCAGATGCAACAGGCAGAGCTTCAGATCAAGCAACAAGATGCCCAGACCAAAGCTCAGAAGGTTCAGGGAGAGCTTGCCATCAAGCAAGCAGAACTGCAACTCAAGGCTCAGGATATGGCAACCAAACAAGGCGAAGACCCTGCCATGGCCGCACAGCGCCAGCAACAGGAAATAGCCATGGACGCTATGAGGCATCAGTCTGAAATGCAAAGAGCGCAGGAAGCACATCAGCAATCATTGATTCACAACCAACAAAAGCAGGATCTTCAGGCTAAACAACAGCTTCTTCAAACAATGTTAAACGCAAATAACCAACCGAAAGGTTAATGATGAACCCTCTGCTTGAAAGTTTAAACAAGAAGCTTGATGAACATCTCAAGCAGTTGATTCAGATTGTCAGTGATGGTGGTGCTAAATCCCACGATCACTACAAAGAACTGTGCGGCAATATCCGAGGTCTGCAAACCGCGCAGTATGAAATTGCTGACCTTGTGCGTAGAACGAAAGAGTATGACGATGACTGACTTTGATGTTAGTGCGGTTGATCTGAGTGGAGTGCTTAACACCTCCACAGAAGAAAAAGCCACACAAGTGCCCGATCCGGCCACTTACCACCTCCTCTGTATGCTTCCCAAAGCAGAAGAAGAGTTCAGCGAAACAGGGATCCTTAAATCTGCAACTGCGATATACCACGAGGAGCTTCTTTCCCCCGTGCTATTTGTAGCCAAGATTGGCCCCGATGCTTATCAAGATAAAGCCCGATTCCCTTCTGGCCCGGCCTGTAAGGTGGGAGACTTTGTGTTAGTACGTCCTAACACGGGAACCCGCATGAAGATTCACGGAACGGAGTGGAGACTCATTAATGACGACTCAGTGCAGGCGGTGGTTCAAGACCCCCGTGGCATCCAACGTCCAACATAAGGAGTAAATCATGGCTGAAATTGAAAAAACTGAATTTGAGTTTCCTGATGAGAAGGAAGAAAACGCCCGTAAGGGCGGTAGAGTTGTAGAGCCTGAACCAGAAATTGAGGTGGTAGACGATACCCCCGAAGATGACAAGTACAGAACTCCTATGGCTGAAGCCCCTCAGGATCCTACAGAAGAAGAGTTGGCAACCTATTCAGAGAGTGTCAAAAATAGGTTTAAACACTTTACCAAGGGCTACCATGAGGAGCGCAGGGCTAAGGAGTCTGCTCAACGAGAAAAAGATGAAGCAATTAGGTTTGCCCAGTCTATGGTTGAGGAGAACAGAAAGCTCAAAGGCTCTGTCAATCAAGGGCAGACAGTTCTACTGGAGCAGGCTAAGAAAGTTATTACTGGCGAGATTGAAGAGGCCAAGCGCCTCTACAAGGAAGCCTACGAGTCTGGAGACGCAGATAAGCTGTTGGATGCTCAGGAAGCACTCACTACCGCTAGGATCCGCGCAGACAAAGTAAATAATTTTAAGCCTACCCCTTTACAGGAAGAAGAAACTCCTGTACAAATCGCACAACAGGCTCCACAGCCTGCACCCGTGGACGAAAAACTATCTGCATGGCAAGACGAAAATCGATGGTTTGGTAGTAACAAACGGATGACTTCATATGCCCTAGGGTTGCATGAAGAGCTTGTGGAGAGTGGTGTGCGGGTCGGCAGTGACGAATACTATAAACGTATAGACACTGACATCCGCGAAAGATTTCCCGACCAAATTGGAGTCGGGGAGTCCGTTGATGCGAAACCTCAACGTACCAAATCCAATGTTGTTTCACCTGCAACCCGTAGTACAGCGCCTAAAAAGATCGTACTTACGCAGTCACAAGTGAATATCGCTAAACGGTTGGGAGTTCCTTTGGAACTGTACGCCCGTAAAGTTGCTGATGAAATGAGGAAATAATTATGGAAAAATCTGCTCGTACAGGCCGTGACCTGAGTACCCGCGAAGTTATGGAACGTCCAAAACAATGGATGCCTCCAACACTCCTACCTGATCCTTTACCGGAAGAAGGTTATGCGTTTCGCTGGATTCGGATTTCGGTTCAAGGTAGGTCTGATGAAACAAATTATTCCTCAAAGATGTCTGAAGGCTGGGAACCTGTTAAGGCTTCCGATCACCCCGAGATACGTCTGTTCAATGCTTCGGCGGCGAAATTCCCAGACAGTATTGAAGTGGGAGGTTTGTTGCTTTGCAAAACCCCAGTAGAGTTTACTGAAAAGCGTGATGCGTACTACCGCCAACAAGCGGAAGCTCAGATGCAATCAGTGGACAATACGTACATGCGCGAGAGCGATCCGAGGATGCCTATGTTTAAAGAACGTAAGTCCACGGTCACTTTCGGAAAAGGTTTTTAATTTTTAGGAGTTTTAAATGGCAACTACTGCGGCTCCCTATGGGCTACGGCCCATCAACCGTATCGACGGCACACCTTATGCTGGCGCTACGAGTCAGTTCTTGATTGACCCAGCAGGCACTGGAACCAACTTGTTTTATGGTCAAGTTGTTCTCATCAATGCAAGTGGTTATATCGCTTTGTCTACCGCTACCGGCGCAGACATCACTACCAATAACCTTGGTGGTTCTGGCGTAGGTGCAATCGGCGTTTTCGTCGGTGCATCCTATATCAACGCACAAGGTCAGCAAATTTACGGTCAGTACTACCCCTCCGGCACAACCGGCGTGGTCACTGCATACGTAATCACTGACCCTAACGTGGCTTTCCAAGCACAACTAAGTGGTTCTGGCGCTCAAACAGTTTTGGGTACTAACACCTTCTTTACCGCTGTACAAAGCACTAGCACGGGTTCCACTTCAACTGGTAACTCAACTAGCTCTTTATCAGCCACTGTGCAAACAACGGCGGCGGCCTTTCGTATTGTGGGCTTTGCTTCCACTCCGGGTGATGCGTATACTGATGTGTTGGTTAAATTCAACCCCAGTGCCCATTCGTTCTTAAACAACGTTGGCCTGTAAGGAGTAAATTACCATGGCAATTTCACGCGCACAACTACTTAAAGAACTTCTTCCCGGCTTAAACGCTTTGTTTGGTCTGGAGTACGCAAAATATGGTGAAGAGCATAAAGAAATTTATGAAACTGAAACCTCTGAGCGTTCTTTTGAAGAAGAGACAAAACTGTCAGGCTTTGCCGCCGCACCAGTCAAAAACGAGGGTTCTGCCATCGCTTATGACAATGCACAAGAGGCATTTACTGCACGTTACACCCACGAAACCATTGCGATGGGCTTTGCCATCACAGAGGAAGCTGTGGAAGATAACTTGTATGACAGCTTGTCTTCACGCTACACCAAGGCTTTGGCCCGTGGTATGGCTTACACCAAGCAGGTTAAAGCCGCTTATGTGTTGAACAACGCCTTCACAGGTGGCCCAACATATGGCGACGGCGTGGTGCTTTGCTCCACTGCTCACCCCTTGGTTTCTGGTGGCACTAACAGCAATCGTCCTACTACAGGCGCTGACTTGAATGAAACATCGTTGGAAAACGCTGTTATTCAGATAGCCGCTTGGACAGATGAGCGCAGTTTGCTAATTGCCGCTAAACCTAGAAAGCTTATTATTCCTCCTTCATTGCAGTTCGTTGCAACTCGTCTTCTTGAGACTGAATTGCGTGTTGGTACGTCCGACAACGACATCAATGCATTGAAGAATAATGGCTCTATCCCTGAAGGCTATACCGTTAATCACTACTTGACAGACACCAATGCTTGGTTCCTGTGTACAGATGTGCCTAATGGCTTGAAGCACTTCATCCGTACCCCCATGTCTACAGGCATGGACGGTGACTTTGACACAGGTAACGTTCGTTACAAAGCCCGTGAGCGTTACAGCTTCGGCGTGTCAGATCCATTGGGCATCTTCGGATCACCCGGTTCGTCCTAATCGACGAAAAGAAAAAGGGAGCTTCGGCTCCCTTTTTTGTTGCATTGGTTTAAACGTAGTGGTATAAATACACATCCGGGCTTATCCGGTGCATTAGACAGTCCCGGCTGACGACATACAGACTGATGCACTTAACTTGTATGTAAGGACACATATCATGGCACGTACTACGTTTCAAGGCCCACTTCGTTCA
>Ga0049080_10000491_pt1 | contig 13495 bp, 24 predicted proteins | sample GreLakmeER15MSRF_FD_66716 | JGI IMG/M metagenome (GOLD analysis project Ga0049080, IMG submission 66716) | Freshwater lentic microbial communities from great Laurentian Lakes, MI, USA - Great Lakes metaG ER15MSRF | ecosystem: Environmental > Aquatic > Freshwater > Lake | place: Great Lakes... | reverse complement strand
TCATCTACCTTTCCCTTCCGTGTAGTGGTAGTAAGGTACAAACTACAAGGGGCAACTATGGTCTGTCAAGTCATTTCATTGTGGCTTCCGACACTCGCTCGCAAGGCTTGCCTAACAAGTCATCTGTAAGGCACACCTAACATTGTTAGCATTTGCGCTAACACCCAGACGACCTGAGTTCTTCTGGGACATCTGGGGACATCTGCCCGGGGCTGTCAGGTGTCCCCCATCTTCTACTTACTGACGGTGGCGTATGAGTGGGTACAAAGAAGAAGGGCGCACCCCCCTTTCGGAGAGTGCGCCCTGTTCTGGGGGTCGGGAAGTAGAAGGGTGAGACTACCCAACCAACCCAGAAATGTCATCAGGAACTTTGTTCTTGCCCAATGCGAACATGAGTGCCTGTGCTGAAACGCTGTATGATTTCGTGAGTTCGGCTATGAAGTTTTCTTTTGCTTCTTCATCATCACCTGTCATCACGGCTTCCATTTTTGCCATAAAGGTATCAAGGTCAAGTTCGCCGTTCTCAGACTTGTGAGTTATTGCTTGCCAGCACTCTTTCGTCACCTTCATCATAAATGACTTCCCCATGAACTCTGCCACTTGCTTTTTCATCTTCTTGGCTACCTTCTTGTCTTTGGGGCAGTCATCTGTGGCAACTTGCCACACGGTAAGGAAGTTTGGAACTTTCTTCATGTTGAGAGAAGAAACATCTTCCACCGTGAGGAGTGGGTTATCGGAGTTATTTATGGCTTCGCTTGCTTCGTTGAGGGTATCCCACGCTTGGCAATACTTCATAAACGCACCAAAGGTGTCTGCCACAAGACCCTGTGGCTTGTTATCTTCGCCACCGTCGCAATAGGAGTAATCGGTTTCTTCGTACATAGGAAGTCCGTCATCACCGTACTTGTAGAAACAGGTAGCCGTGACTGCTTCGCCTGTGCTTGCGAACAGGGTTGCGATAATACCTTCGCACACATCAGTATCAGGCTTCTCGGCAAACTCTTTTTCCAGAGTTCCGCGAGGTGCTGTTAGGTCTTGCTCGGTGATAGTGGCTCGTCGGGCAAAGCCTTCGGTGATAAACATAATCCACACGAACTCGGTCATACCTTCTTGGTGAAGGTCGCTCAACGCATAGGGAAGTTCATCAACAGGGTGATTTTCGCTTATTTCCAAATGAACAACAGCACCACCTATTGCCGTGTTGCCTTCGTCATCTTCTACGGGAACACCGACTACAAGGAAAGGTGATACATCAGACGCACCCTTGTTCTCTCGGCACATTTCCGTCTTGTAGTGTTTGACCATTTCTACCGTCTGGGTAGCACAGCCAACTAACATTTTTTCTTTGTTCATTACATAACCCCTTCTATTGGTTATTGGTTGTGTGTAGAGTGTAAGTAATAGGCATACAGAAGTCAAGTCACTTATTGTGTTATTTGTCACCTAGCCACTTCTCAACGGCTTCGTCGGTCATCAGGTTCGCTTCATCTTGCGCCACCTTCGCTTCCCACTCGGCTATGCCCTTATCGGTGTGCTTGCTCAACATCTCTGCTACTTCTAACAGGTTCGCTATGTCCTGCTCTTTGTATTCGTACTCACGGCGCACAAGCGTCACAATACGGTCTGAAATGGCTTTGTGGACTTCGCACATCTGCTGAAAGGTCAGAGTGATAGTTCCTGTGTAGTTGCTTGGTTCATGTTCCATGCCTTCTTTACGCACAGTACGACCAGATGTGTGATGTGCGAGATTTAGTACGAGATTTAGTACGAGATTTGGAGTTAGTCCAAACCAGATGGCAACTGAGCCGTCGGTTGCTTGGAAGCCCCGACCCCCGCCGCCGCCAAACGGGGCTCGCACTTGCCGACGGTGGTGTATGAAGGGCAGGGGGGGATTTAGCACTAAGTCACCGAGCGATAGTTGCCACACAAGTAGCGATTAGATACAATAGGTACATGAGCAAGCGCAAGATACGAGCCACATGGTCTGACCAAGACCGTCAGGCGTTCGCAGACGGGTTCAGGTTTCGTGCTGTGCGCTTCTTAGACCGACGCAAGCAGACTGCTAAGTACCTGTGTCGTGACCGTGTTTCACGCTTCCGTGACGAGTGACAAACTTCACACGCTAATACCTTGACATTGGGTAGTGCGCCCTGTACCTTACATAGTGTCATACACACCTACAAGGAAGGGATAGCAAATGACACTATCAGCAGAACAAACAGCCCGACTGTTTCTGAACGCCCGACAAGCGTTTATGGAAGCAGAGAAGGCAAAGAAAGAAGCCGAAACGGAACTCCGTAAGGCTCTGGCAAGCGTCGGAGTGAACGAAGTAGTCGTAGATGGTCAGTCAGTCCAAATCGTAGATGTTCTCACCGTCACCTACGACGCAGACAAGTTGGCACAGGTAGTCAAGCCCACCGTGTTCCGTAAGGTCACAAAGGCAGTAGTGGACAAGGACTTGATGAAATCGGCTCTCGCAGTCGGTCTTATTGACCAACTCACGGCAGACGAAGTTTCTACCGTCAAGCCGAGTTCACAGGTGCGTGTGTACGCACTCTCACCCGACGCTAAGAAGTCACAGGTGGCAGACACCACCACTTCCAAGAAGTCGGCGTAATCCCCAAGCAGGTAGTGACGCACTCTGGCTTTATTGTCAGGGTGCGTCACAATGCTTGACAAGTAATAAATGAATAACTACTATCGCAGTACCTACCAACTAACACTTACAAGGAGTAAGCAAAATGGCAAAGACAAAAGTAGTAAGTAATCTGCCGAAGTGCTGGCAGACAGTCCAAGACGCACTAGAAGCAGGAATAGACCGTGTAATCCTGTTCGGCACAGCAGGTGTCGGCAAGACCTACGCAGGTCTGAACTACGGCAAACTTGATGGTGGCGCACACCGTCTTATTTGTACCGACGAAATGACCAACGCAGATGTGACGGGTTGCTGGCAACCAACAGCGTCGGGTTCTTGGTCGTGGCTGGAAGGCGCAGGTATCAAGGCGTGGCAAGGCAACGGCAAAGTCGGTGGTCGCTTGGTCATTGACGAAATAGACAAGGCTGGTGGTGATGTGTTCGCAACACTTCTCGCCATTACCGACACGCCAGAGAGCGCACAATGGGAACACCCACAGACACACAAGGTAATCAAGCCATTAGAGGGCTTCTCCGTTGTGATGACTACCAATGTTGAGGACATGAACGAGTTGCCAATGGCACTCAAAGACCGTTTCCCCGTTGCTATTCGTATCAACGAGCCACACCCCGAAGCACTCTTGCGTATGAGCGAGGACTTGCGTGACTACGCTCGTCAAATGTGTGACGCAGGTGAGCGTCGTATCTCGTTGCGTTCTTTCTACGCATACGACAAGTTGCGAACTTCACTAGGCGCAAAGAAGTCGGCAGAAATCGTGTTCGGCAACCGAGCAAAGTCGTTCCTTGACGCTATCCAAGTGGACACAGGCAAAAAGGTTGTCTGATGTCCAAGAACGAAACAAATAACGGCTATCAAGTAGTGGGGGTCACAACCCCCACTCAGGTAGTTCCAGACGCAGAGATGTTGCGTCGTGGTGATACCGACGCTGGTAAGTGGACTATCCACTCGTCTAGCGCACAGGCAGGTGAGCCAAAGACGGCAGTAGCAGAGCGTCAGATGTTCGTTCCAACTTATGATGACGAACACTCACGCCATGTGCGAGCGCACGAAATGTTCCATGCCAAAGTTTCGCCAACTACGAAACAATGGGAAAAAATCTGGACTAAGCGAGCGTGGGCAAGCGAGCGAACACTTACGGCTTGCGAGGAGTTGCGAGTAAATACGCTTATGCGTGACGCTGGCTTTGAGCCACACCTACACTTACAAGACGGTTCGGAAATGCGAAATGGTATCCAAATGGCTACGCATAACGACTTCCAAACAGCAGTCTTGGCGAGTATCTCGCTAGGCAACACGGCTGGATTAGAGCCGTTTCTGGCAGGTGTCGGACAGGTTCGCCCAGAGTGGGTAGATGTTCTTTCTAAAATCACGGAAAACGGTGTGAAGTTCTACAACTCTATTCGTGAACGCAACGACAAGGCAGACAAAGAGGAACAAGGGTGGCGAAAAATCCCAGACCTTTCTGCCACAGGGAGTAAAGCACCCGAACACGGTTTCGGCTACACAGAGCAACTCTCTAAGTGGGTAGAAACAATGGTCGGTGCTATCGGAACGCCACCACCAAAGCCAGAAAAGACCAAAGAGGGCGCAGAGAGCAAGGGCGAGAAGTCTGGCAAGGGCAAGAAGTCCGACGAGGGCAAAGATGATGACGGTGACGGAAGTGAACTGTCTAAGTTGCTAAAAGCCATTTCCAAGTCGGGCAAGTCTCACCGAGAGGAACGACAGAGTTGGGGTCGTGGCACAGTACCTAATCGTGGCGCACCTGACAGTTGGGGAACGCTAAAAATCAGTAAGCCACCATTGGTGCGTAATGTCATTGGTGCTATCGGCAAAAAGCGTATTGCGTCACCGACAGGTCGTAATCCACGCCGTATGTCTCGCCTACTGACAGACCCAGAGCGTCGTATCTTTGACCGTATCGTGAAAGGTGAAGGTGGAGTGGTACTCGTAGATACGAGTGGCTCTATGTCTTTGTCGGCAGACGAAGTGAAACAAATCGTGCTTCACGCACCGTCGGCTCTCGTAGCGCAATACTCTGGTGGTCGCTCATCACGCCCGAACCTGTATGTCATAGCGAACAAGGGCAAGATGTGTGAGCAACTTCCCGACCCGAACGGTATGAACGAAGTGGACTTACCAGCGTTGCGTTGGGCAGTCAAGAGCAAGCAACGCCCGACTTCACCTGTCATCTGGGTTTCAGATGGTGGAGTGACAGGAAAGCGTGATACTTGGTGTACCGACTTAGTGATGGAAGTTATCAAGTTCTGTCAGAAAGAAAATGTCTTTGTCGTACCAACGCCAGCAGACGCAATAGAACTTCTGAAAAAAATCCAACGCCGTGAAAAGGTCACAAGTGTTATTCCCGAACTATTGGCGAATACATACAAAGAAGTGACCAACCGAACTCTCGTCTTGCGATAGAGCCGAGATAGGGCTAGTCGGGGAAAACACGCTTACTCCCCCGACTAGCCCGAAAAAACACGCAATAGGAAGCGATTACAGCCGAGTTAGCGAACGACTTGATACATAGGTAGGGGCATAAATGAGCAACATACCAAAGGTGATACGAGTAGTTCGTATCTGGAAATACGACACAGACGAAGTGCGTAATGAAATCAGCGAGATGAACGGCGAGCCAGCCACAGACGCAGAAGTGCTTGACCTGATAACGGAGTGGACTTACGAGGACTTCTACAAGCCTGTTGGCGAAGGCGAACTAATGTGGCTTGATGATGAGACAGGAGAACAAGTCAATGTCTGAACAAACTCTCACGCCAGATGAACGCAAAGAACTGAAAGAGCAGTTGGAACACGCACTCGCACAACCAGAGGGAACGCTACAACGCTTGCTTGGTGAGATGTTGATGAAACTCAGCCCACCCATTGACTAGTATTTACACATTGACGGTGGCGTATGACTTTACTTGTTAGAGAATAACTGCTTGTCGTAAGAGCGAAACACTACATAGATGTACGCTACAACGACGCACCAACGGTACGACAGGATTTCAGTAATCACACCTGCTTGTCTAAGAACCAAAAGCAAACACCACAGCATTAGCCCATAGATAGCCCCTGCTAACGCCAACCCACCAAGAGTTGTAAGCAGAATACTGCTTACCGTCTTGTGATTTGGGTCTGGGTGTGGTCTGACTTTGGGGAACTGATTAGGCATTTGTCAGAACACTTGTGCGACGAAGTATCTGATGAACTCTCTGCCGTGACAAACCGTATTCATCAGCAATACTTTGTAGCGAGCGACCTGCGTTTCTAGCGTCAAGCATGGCTTCATCTCTCTGAGCGTCGCCTGTTGGCCCCGGCTTGCACGGCCCCCAAGACCAACGCGGGAACTGCTCGAGTTGAGCCTGTCTGTCCTTCACTAACTTTCCACCCCTGTATTTCATGCGAAGATAACTCACCCATGAGCCAAGCGACACAACAACCCCATCAACTTCTACTTTCGCAGATGCTGGGACGAGCGCATGACCATTATTGGACACGAATAGTTCCAAAGCCTTTATGTTTCTTGACCATTTCTCTGTTGTTCTCATAGTCAAGAGGCTAATACAAAGTTGCCTTACGTGGCGGACGTCGCCGCAGCCGGCCGCAGCTCGAGCCGGTTCTCCGGTGAAACCGCGTGTTTACGGGGCTCGCATCCGGCATCCGGTTTATCGACGGTGGCGGATGACCAGGCGCTCGAGGGAAAATCCTTCGAGTTGCAAATTGCGATTATCACCTGTACTGTGCACAGCCGAAAGGAGAAACCATGAAGACATACACAAAGCAAGATGTTGAGAAAGTCAACCCAAAAAGCCTTATTGGCAAAACTGGGCTCATGACTCTGGACGACCTTACTGTCGGTGTGAACATCACTGATGCTCGGGTTCGTTTCGGGCACATAGACCTTCTTGTTGAGCCGATTAATGGCTCAGGAGAGAAGTGGGTGGAAAAGCATCGCGTGACAACAGTCACTAAATAAATACTTGACACGTAGTAGTGGTGGTGTGTAGGGTGCACCCCACAGTAACTATCTAACTAAGGAGAATTATGCGAGAACTATACCTACGCCTTGAAGTACCCGATGAGGTTGACCCAGAGGAAGTTGTTGAGACTATGTCTCTTGATTACTTCTACGGGAATCGTGAAGTAATGGAAGAACGCTTTCCCGACCAAGACATCATGAGCAAAATCATTATTCACATAGTTAGGGGGGAAGTCAATGTCGTCGCTCAGTGAAGTTAAAGAAAGTCTAGAACACGCCGTTCATGTTTTGAACGGGATTCTGGATGATGTTAAAACTGGTGTCTACACCAAAGAGCAAGCAGCGCTTGACGCTGAAAATCTAATGATGACCGAGGGTCTTGATTTCATTTCTTGTCTCTTGGATTATTCAGAATCGGAGGAAAATGCTTAACACGCCAATCAACAGCACACCGCGTACGGTTAAATTAATTTCGCTTCCTGGGACAAAAATGCCATGGGGAATCAGTATTTTGTTTACCGATGGTGAATCTTCCAAATCAATTGATTGGTTCTTTGATTCAGAAGAAGAGATGCACGCAGCACAAGAGATGTGGGAAACACTGATTTATGCTGCAAGCGAATTCAATGCAGCAATTGATGATGAACAAGAGGACGAAGATGATTCTGAATAACGAAACCCGTGAAAAGGTTTGTCGTGCGTTCATGATTCTTTATGCCCGTGCATATTTCTTTAAACAGGGATATCGAAACGGCGGTCTGCCGTGTTGGCATTGTCGATTCATTATGGCGGACAAACTAGAAGCCTTGGGTCCGTTCTATCCCGTATGGATTAACTGTACAAACCCCGATTATGGAGGCGTAAAGAATGCTGGCTGTAACTGGGGGGAAGTATGACTTGCTATGACAAAGACGAGTGCGTTGACTGCGGCGTCAACTGCATGGAAATTAATGAGTACTACATGGTTACCCATGCGTGTTGGAAGCGGGTGGGAATGGACCGCTACGGGGGGATGCTCTGTATTGGCTGTCTAGAGAAGCGCCTTGGCAAACAACTGCAGCCGCGCAATTTTATAGACTGCCCGCTGAACTGGCGCAACGTATGCATCCCCGAATACGCGTCCATGCGACTGGCGTCACGACTACTCGGCGGCCCGAATTCGAAGTGGCGTAAAGGCGCGCTCGAGGTTCTCGAGTCGATGGTCCGCGGCGAAAACGAATTGTTCGAATCCAAGACTCTAATTTCGCTTGGTTAACCGAACGGTGGTGGATGACTTGACAAACAATTAATTTAAATGTAAGGTATTAAAACTAATAGCCATCAAAGAGGAGGCTTAAGCAATGTCCATTGGACCAACCACCGCCACGGGGGAGTCAGAAATCCGAGCCCGTGTCGAACTCACTGAGACACATTTAATTACGCGTTATTACTCCGTCTGCGAAGGAGACTTGCCAGAGAACTGGAGCAAACTCTCCCCGGATGAGCAGGCAATATTTCTCAAAATTAACTCTCGCCATATTCGAGATAATGTCGATGAAATTCAAGAACGCACGGACGGCGTCTATTTGACTTGGGACAAGAGTCATCCCCAGTGGACGGTGACCTTTACGTACACAAACACTGAAGTTGTCTCGGCACCCAATCGAGAGGCTGCAATTGAAGTTGCACGAGATGCAATCGCCCAAACATATGGCAAAGACAATCGAAACGGCGCTGCGCGCGTGCTGGGTAACGCGGACGTTGATGTCGAGACTGGGAACTACGGAATATGAAAACGTTAACTCTTCCGCGGGAATTCGCGACCGGTGTCTACGTGGCATCGCCAGACACTGGGAAAGAACGCGTGTACATGTTTGAACGAATCATCGATGAGGAGTACGAACAGGTAAACGCCTGGTTGGCTGCGCATCCTGCAGCAGGTCCTGAGGAGATACTCATCATGCTGCATGACATCGCACTCGAGTGGGCGGCTGAAGACCTTGGCTTCGACGAGCTCGACGTACTGTCCCCTCGAGCGGCCGCTAAATTGGAAATCGCATATGCAAAATAAAAGTATCGCTAGCCGAACGGTGGTGGATGAACCTCATGATTGACAAAGAAAAAATAAACGCGTCGATGGAGTCTGTGTACATATACGACAAGTTGACCGGTGCCGGCTTTCCGCTCACTGAAGACATCATGTGCGTTGATATCTCTGATTTATCTCCGGATGAACGCCTGGCTATCTCGGCGAATCAAATGGACGACGTCATAGCAAAACATGGCACTACGCTGATTAGTCAACTAGTATTAGCTACTGAGGTCCTTGGCTTTGTTTTAAATGAGCTGTTTGCCAATCAGCCGCAGCACGTGCAGGACCAAGTCATGTCCAGCATTAAAAGCGCGCTACTGAAAATCACACGTCCAGGAGGGGACAATGCATCTTCATGAATCTATGAACCTTCGCGAAACACTGCAGGTGGTGCGCGCTGCCAGGGTATACCCGGTCAGCCGGCTGCGAATCGGTTCTCCATGTAAATTTATTCGAAAGCTGGACCTACTGGTCCACATCGTGGTGCCCGAGCTCATCGAGAACATCATGCCGCGCTGCGCGCGTTACCTACGTAAAACATCGCCTCGCTGGGGCCGAAGCTGGAGGGGATGGTAATGATTAACTACATCGTATTCTGCGTGGTATTAGCTTGCGTGCTAGCGAACTAATAACCAATGGTGTACTATAAAAAATCATGAAAGAAAGCAAGACCAAATATTGGCGCTGCCCGATGTGCAGCCTTGAGGTGACGACACACGTTGGAATAATCGGCTCGCCGGAATGCGGCAGCAAGGACCACTCGACTAAGCGCGTCCCAATGGAGCAAGTTAAAAAATTAATCTCCGCTTAGGAGTATCGCATACCAATTGACGGTGGCGGATGATTTGTGGTAGAAATACTAGATGCTTACACTTACATCATGGAATGACGCCGCTGCACAAAAAACTGAAAGTATCTTCGGGGCTGTTGAAGACAACCTCGTTGTTGTAGCTAGCATTCGCTACGTCTTCGAACGCCTTTCTACGTCATATTTTCGAGACACCGCGTTTGATTCGACTGAAACTAAAACAAATGTTCACGCACTCTGGCGAGAGGTTGGTGCAAAAGCAATTAAATGGGGCAAAAGCAACAACATCAATATCACACCGGATGCTCTGGTTTCTACGTTGATTCGCAAGCAGCGGGACTATGGACACCACAACATTGCTAAATACGGCCGCCAGGGCCTCATCATTCGAGTTCACGACAAACTCGCCAGGTTGGAGAACTTGACGAAGAGTGGCACAATTGTCTCAGCCCAAAACGAACCAATTTCTGACACAGTTCTTGATATTGCCGGCTACTCAGCAATCGGCATGATGTGGGAACACGACTTGTTCTTATTGCCTCTCATATAAAAAGTGTGGTGGGGGGAGTCATCAGACCACCTACCAATCCTCTAACTGCAACCCCCACCACGTGCTGTGAGGGAAGAGAAGGGGAAAACCCCTCGCAGCACTGTTAAGAGTAGCTCTTCCGGTTTTCGCTGCGGCGGAACCCCAACGGGGCTCTCATTTGCCCTAAATCTTCGACGGTGGCGGAAGAGCCGGCGGCAGGATTACAAGAGCTGTCATCAATCGACGCCCAATACACCTTAAACGTGCAGCAAAGTCAACTCGTCATATCGGGCTGAACGATTCTCATTTTCCGATAGAGGAGTAAGTACTACAACAAGTATCCCTTCGAGAATGCGGCAGCTAACGCTGCGCATTTCGAGGGGTGAATCATATTTTTGGAAGAAGGATTGTTTTACCAACACATCCACAGACGAGCTGTATCGTCTTCCCAGTTACTGGTTGTACTCGTATCCCAACCAGGTGTCATCCCCGTGGATAACTACTAACCCAAATAGAAATATAGAGAAAAAAATTCAACCGTGTCAAGGACCACTTTTAGTGACTGTAGTCACATATTGACAATTGCGTCTAGAGTCTGTATCCTGGCCGGCATGCCTACTGCTAAACGCCGCAAAATACCCCAGCAGGTCCTCGAGCAGGCCGCCACAGTCCCTACAGACGTCGTTACGGCCCTCTGGGAGCTCTGGAGGGGTGTACACACGGCTAAGAACGGCAGAGGCAACAAGCTGAACCCAAAACGCGTAGAAGACATCTCCGTCGCTGTAGTTGCCTATGGATTCGAAGCGTGCGTGCGCGCAATCATAGGAAGCTACTTCTCCCCCTGGCACATGGGCGACAATCCTGCACAAAAGCGCTACACGTCCATTCATCTAATTCTTCGATACGGCGAACAGTGGCGAGTAGCTAAGTTCGGAAAGCTCTATCAAGAAAACCTACAAGACGCGCAAGAGCTACGCCGGCAACATGGGACACTGGTAAACGAGGTAGTAGAACGACCTAGTATTAGTCCGACGGTGGTAGAAGAAGTAGTGGAGGCAAAATAGTGGACGAAAAAGAACTAGAAAAAATTGTTGTACAAATCCACATACACTGGAACTCCGCCCTTACGAATGTAGCCAATAAAAGGAAAGAGATACTTGAGGTGTGGAGTAGTGCATTACATGATTTACCTCATGATGCGATTGCCCGTGCAGTGCGTGAACTTTCATTAACAGAAACATTCATTCCCCGCCCAGCACAAGTACGCAAAAAAGCAATCCAGATTTCCGGTAAATTAGTTCCACCACCTGAGCCGGCAGCAGCCTGGGTGGAAGTACAGAAGCTCGCCAGAAGCGTCACCAGCGGAGCTGTGGACTTAAAATCAATCGACCCGTGTGTGCTTGCAGCTATTCACAAGATGGGTGGAATAGCAGACATCGCCCACAACACAAACGGCGACAGGACGCAATTCTTTGACGTGTATAAGACTGTTGTAACAGAATGGGAGTCCCAGGCATACGCCTTTGTGGACTAAGATTCGCCTATGCGCAAACGCATGGGAAGACCAACAAAAACAGCTACTGGTAAATTCTCTACTATTACCATTCGCATTCCGGCAGATAAGAAAAACTTCATAACCGATTTAGCTGATGGCTACGACATGACCATCACTGAATATCTGCTCACACTTGTGGAACGCGATGCCTCTGGAACCCCAACGCGCTAACGACCCAGGCGGCAAGTACAACCTAAACGTCGTCATACCTGGTTGGCTCAAAAACCAAATCGTCGACCACTGCAAAAAGCTTGGCGTCAGTATTCAAGACTGGGTAGGCACGCGCATAATGCTCGACATACGTGAAGAGCGAGGATTGCCGGCCGCACCAGAAGCTGTAAAGGGAATACCAGACGTGGTAGACGTAGTACGTGAATGGGTTACTGGCGAACGATTAATACAACCCTGCGGAAAAACTGACTGTAATCCGGAGTGGCAGCAACTACAAAAGATGAAATTCTGCAAAAAATGCGGCGTGCGCGGACTTTAGCGGTGTTTTAATCGCCCCACATTTGCGAGAGTGTCGGTCTAGTCGGTCCAACGCCTCTCCTCTTCTGTTCTGTTTGTAGCTGTCTGGAGGTCATCCCTGCCCAGATGCCGTGCATGTCTGCTACTGGAAACTCCAGTGCGTAGTTAAGACACTGAGTCGATACCGGACATGCTGCGCATAGTGCTCTGGCTTCTGGAATGTAGCTAATGTCCTTATGGGACTTAGGAAACATCATGTGTGTCAAGCCCTTACACTCAGCGAAGTACATCCAGCCTTTATCTTGGATATCACTTGCTGTTGGTGCGTTTGTTATTTCTTGTTCGTCCGGCATTTTGACTAACTTTCTTTATCGGTATCGGTTGTTTGTCTTTCGTGCCGGAACTATCTTGTACATAGGTGTGGTATGGAGCACCTGTGTGAACATCGTATTTTGCTGCTGTTGATATGGCTTTTGTGGCTACACCTCTTGCTGCTGGTATGTCAAGTGACTTTTTCTTATTGAGTAGTACGTGAAGCGCGCCTAGTGCATAGTCCCCACCTGAGCCAATTGCGTAATACCCATTTGAGTCAGAGCACCATGCATAGTCTCCGTCAAGCACATATACAACACCATGTATCACTACCAGAACGGTTGAATCATGTTGTGCGATATGAGAAGCTTCTCGTTCTGGAGTGGCGTATCCCTGCTTTTCGAATGTCTCCCTCAGCACTGGTATGAACTTATTGGTAATGAAGGCGTCAAGCTTTTTGCCCTTCAAGTTGCTTGGAGGTGTAGGTGGAGTGAATGCGTGATGCAAGATATTGATTGCTCTCACGTCTCCAGCTGCCCCCAGAAGATAAGGTCCGTTCTGGGAAACCTTGGATAGATTGCCACCCAAGTGGGAGATAGCTGATGTTGCTCCGTTCTCCATCATGGAAACGATTCTTGAGTCGGCTGTTACTACAGCAAAGCCATCTCCCTGTATTGCCACTATGGTTGTCATCTCTAGGTGTTCCTCTATTCTTGGGTAATGCGTATTCGGTATTCAGGAACCGCGATGAAATAATTGCGGCCGGAGGGACCTACTTGGCTTTGTACTCTATTCCACGAAGCATTCCCCATCCGCTATAGATGTGCATGGCTTCGTAGGAGAACTTGTGGTCGCCCTTGTCTTCGTAGGAGACGACACCTAGGCCCTGCTGCCAGTCTTCGACAACAGTTAACGGGCGTCCGTCGAGGTCGATTCCACCTTTTGTGGACGGCACGGCGCCATTGACTTTAGCGAGACAGCCAGGAGATGCCGCCATAATGGTTTTGGCCCCCTCGAAGTCTCTTCTAGTCTTGAACGCAGTTTCTATGCGGTGAATGTGTCCGTAGAGAACGGAAGTCTTCTCGGAGTTGAGATACATGTGGGCAGTTGAGCC
>Ga0049080_10000485_pt1 | contig 13525 bp, 9 predicted proteins | sample GreLakmeER15MSRF_FD_66716 | JGI IMG/M metagenome (GOLD analysis project Ga0049080, IMG submission 66716) | Freshwater lentic microbial communities from great Laurentian Lakes, MI, USA - Great Lakes metaG ER15MSRF | ecosystem: Environmental > Aquatic > Freshwater > Lake | place: Great Lakes... | reverse complement strand
CTGGAGTCTCTACATTCTCTGGAGGTCTTAATGCGTCTCAAGGTGCTGATTTAGCTAGACTTAGAGTTACTGGTATTACAACTCTTGGTCAAACTAATACCACTGGACTATCTAATGTTGGATTAAGTACACTAGGAAATGCCACAGCATCAACTTTAGTGGTCTCTGGATTCTCTACATTATCCAGTGTCAGTGCAGCAAACTTAACTCTTGCTGGAGTAACTACAGGACTTAATGTTCCTGGTATTAGTACTTTAGGATTTGTTCAGCACACAACTCTCAGAGTCACTGGAGTCTCAACTGTTGGAGTTGTAACTGGTGCAACATCAATACAAGCAACTAACTTCTATGGAGATGGTTCTCAATTAACGGGTATTGCTGGAGGAGTCTCAATCTCCACCAATACAGCAAATAGCAACCAATACATTCCTTATGCAACTTCTTTTGGTTCTACTACAGGATTTGGTGCTACTACATTATTAGTTTATAATCCTTCATCGGGTAATCTTGGTATTGGAACCACAAATCCAACCACAACTTTACAAGTTCAGGGTAGTACAAGAATTACTGGCATCACAAGTATTCGTGACGTTACAATAGACAAGAGCATTGCATCTCCAAACGCAACTGTTCCTGTTGCGATTATCGGTGTCACAACATCAGGAATTTCTACAGAGACGAATATTGATGTTGTTCTATTGGCAAAAGGAACTGGTGCAACGCTGGCGCAGGTGCCGGATGGGACGATTGCGGGTGGGAATAAAAGAGGGATTTATGCCACGGATTGGCAGAAATCAAGAGCTATCGCTACCCAAGTAGCTAGCAGCTATTATTCGACCATCGGTGGTGGAATTAATAACACTGTCAGCAGCGGGTACTCAGTTGTTGCGGGTGGAGACAGTAACACTGCGTCAACCAATGAATACGCCACTATTGGCGGAGGATCTAGTAATCAATGTTCAGGCAATTTTGGAACCATTTCTGGTGGTCAAAGTAATAATGTCAGTGCTACTAGAGCAGCAATAAGCGGCGGATTTGCTAACACCGCCTCCAGTACCTCTTCCTTCGTCGGCGGCGGTCAGAGTAACACCGCCCAAACAGGCACCCACGCAACGGTGTGTGGGGGGAGCACAAATACAGCCAGTGGTGGTAATTCGTTTGTGGGAGGCGGATCTGGCAACACCGCTTCGGTTACTCACGCAGTTGTGTGTGGCGGTACAAGCAACACCGCATCCGGATCTTTCAGCTTCATCGGCGGCGGTGCAAGCAATACCGCATCTGGACAATACTCCACCGTTGCAGGTGGAGATAGCAACTCCGCCACATCCACAGCCAGCTTTGTGGCTGGAGGAGTCCGTGGCACTACACGCAGCATTATTGGATATAACGTCTCTCCATCTTGCGATTCACCTATTGCTGGAACATTAGGTGTCACTCAATCCGCACTGCTTCTCCTAGGACGCCAAACAACAGACGCCACTGCAACAGTTCTTGCCAGTAACAACAGCGCCGCCACCACCACCAATCAAGTAACCCTTCCAAACAACTCTGCTTATTTCTTTAAGGGGTCTTGTATTGCGGGTGTTACAGGTGCTGGGAATACAAAAGCATGGGAGTTTAGGGGAGCAATCAAACGTGGTGCAAATGCTGCATCAACAACTATTGTTGGTTCAGTCATCAAAGATGTGATTGCTTCTGATGCAGGAGCATCAACTTGGGACATCACAATTACTGCAGACACCACCAACGGTGCGATTGCTGTTACTGTAACTGGTGCAGCATCCACCACTATAAGATGGGTTTGCAAAATTGAAACAACCGAAATGACTTACTAATAAAGGAGATTAAAAATGGCATTACAATCATCACTTACAGAAACAAACATTGGTATTCCACTCAATGATACTTATGCTCGTATCACTTTGATGCGTTGCAGTAAAGAACAAACTTTATTGCAAGTTTCTCATTATGCAAATGCTGATGCTAGAAACAATAATGCATCACCAGTTTATGACAGAACTTTTATGATTCCATTTGAGGAATTACAACCTGCTTCTGACCCACTAGCAATGGGATATAACTGGTTAAAAACTCAATCAGAATATTCTGATGCAATTGATTGCTAAACAATAAATACTTAAAAGGAATATACTACTCCAATGGCTGTTAATATTAATCATTATACAGATAATATTGTATCTTCTGGATCTACTGCGGTTATTAATAACTTCAGAATCACTTCAGTTGGATCTGGAGCAACCGTTGGCGGTATTGGAGTTACTTATTATGGTGATGGTTCAGGACTTACTGGTATTTCTGCTGGTGGAGTCTTTGCTGCTGATAATACAACTAATTTATATTCCTGCACAATCACTTCATTCCCATCAAGAACAACAGGAGTTAATAACTTCTTTGTTGGATTTAATGCTGCAAAATCTTTAACATCAGGAAGTAATAATATTGGCATAGGAACCAGTGCTGGTGCGTCTATTACTTCTGGAAGTAATAATAACTTCTTTGGTCTATGTGCAGGAGTAAACAACACCTCTGGATATGATAACAATTTCTTTGGTCAACGTGCAGGATGTTGTAACACTACCGGATATTATAACAATTTCTTTGGTTATGAAGCAGGACGATCTAACACTAGTGGTATTAATAATGTCTTCATTGGATATGTTGCAGGACGTTTGAATACTACTGGATCTGATAACAATTTCTTTGGTTGTATTGCAGGACGATATAACTCCAACGGATCTTGCAACAATTTCTTTGGTCTTTGTGCTGGATCTACTAATACCTCTGGATGTCATAATAATTTCTTTGGTTTTCTTGCAGGAAGATATCATACCACTGGACTTGATAATACCTTTATTGGACAAAATGCTGGCAGAGGTAGAAGTGGATTTAATGTCACTGGAGACAGTAACTTCTTTGCGGGTGTTGGAGCTGGTTATAGTGCCACAACAGCAAGACAAAACGTTGCTATAGGACATAGTGCTCTTCATAGAAACACTACTGGAATTCATAACGTTGCCATTGGTGCAAGTGCTGGATTTGGTGGTGGTAATGGATTAACTGGATGCCATAATACTTTTATTGGTTTTCTTGCAGGACGCGACAACACCACTGGAAATAATAATAATTTCTTAGGTCAACGGACAGGTGAAAATAATACCACTGGATCTTGTAATAACTTTTTAGGTCGTTATGCAGGAACATACAACACTACCGGATCTAGACATAATTTCTTCGGATTCCGTGCTGGATTTAATAATACAACTGGATATTCAAATAATTTTATTGGGCAATATGCTGCACATCAAAACACCATTGGAAATTATAATAACATCTTTGGAGCCTTCGCAGGATATTGCAATACCACTGGATCTTATAATAATTTCTTTGGACATTGTGCTGGATGGTATCATAGCACTGGTCAAAACAATACTTTTATTGGTAGATGTGCGGGAAGAGGTAGAAGTGGATTTAATGTCACTGGAGACAGTAACTTCTTTGCTGGTGTTGGAGCAGGTCTTAGTGCCACAACAGCAAGACAAAACGTTGCTATAGGACATAGTGCTCTTCATAGAAACACCACTGGAATTCATAATGTTGCGATTGGTGCCAGTGCTGGATTTGGTGGTGGTGATGGATTAACTGGATGCCATAACTTCTTTGGTGGTTATCAAGCAGGATTCTGCAACACTAGTGGATCTAATAATAACTTCTTTGGTCGGTTCGCAGGATGTTGCAATTCTAGTGGAGAGTACAATAACTTTTTTTCCACGTCTTCAGGAAGAAATAATACTACTGGAGGTTGCAATAACTTCTTTGGTCGTTTTAGTGGATTTTCTAACACCACTGGATCTAATAATACCTTCTTTGGTTCTAGTGCAGGATATAGAAATACCTCTGGATCACATAATATTTTCTTTGGTTGTAATACGGGATTCGAACATACGACCGGATGTGATAATACCTTTATTGGCAGATGTTCAGGTTGCGGTAGAAATGGATTTGCTCCAGTAGGAGATAGCAACTTCTTTGCGGGTGTTGGAGCTGGTTATAGTGCCACAACAGCAAGACAAAACGTTGCTATAGGACATAGTACATTACATAGAAATGAAACTGGAATTCATAATGTTGCCATTGGTGCAAGTGCTGGATTTAATCAAACCTCTGGACAAAATAACATTCTTTTAGGTAACAATGTTAATTCTCCAGATCCTGCAGGAAGTAATCAATTAGTCATTGGTGTTGGTAACAGTGTTTGGATTTATGGAAACACTTCATTTAACGTTGGATTAGGAAGTACAAATCCAACATCAAAACTTCAGGTTATTGGTGATGTAAGAATTGTAGGAACTGTAACTGCAACCGCTTTTGTTGGAGATGGATCTGGATTAACTAATATTTCTGGTTCAGGAAATACAGCAAACGTTAGTACATCAACTTTAGTAGTCTCTGGATTCTCCACATTAGGAAGCATCAGTGCAGCAAACCTGATACTTGCTGGAGTTACTACAGGTCTCAATGTTCCTGGAATCAGTACCTTAGGATCAGTCTCTAATATCAACTTAAGTGTCACTGGAGTCTCTACATTCTCTGGAGGTCTTAATGCGTCTCAAGGTGCTGATTTAGCTAGACTTAGAGTTACTGGTATTACAACTCTTGGTCAAACGAATACCACTGGATTCTCTAATGCTGGAGTATCAACTTTAGGTAACGCTACTGCTACTACTCTAGTGGTCTCTGGATTCTCTACGTTATCTAGTGTCAGTGCAGCAAACCTGATACTTGCAGGAGTAACTACAGGACTTAATGTTCCTGGTATTAGTACTTTAGGATCAGTATCTAATACTAACTTAAGTGTTTCTGGAGTCTCAACTCTTTCTGGAGGTCTTAATGCATCTCAAGGTGCTGACTTAGCCAGACTTAGAGTTACTGGTATTACAACTCTTGGTCAAACGAATACCACTGGATTCTCTAATGCTGGAGTATCAACTTTAGGTAATGCTACTGCATCAACTTTAAATGTATCTGGATTCTCCACACTAGGTAGCGTAAGTGCAGCAAACTTAACACTTGCTGGAGTAACTACAGGACTCAATGCTCCTGGTATTAGTACTTTTGGCGATATTGTTACTAGCGATTTATTCTTATCTGGAATCACTACAGGTCTTAATGTTCCAGGTATTAGTACTTTAGGATTCATCACAGCAACAACTTTAAGAGTCACTGGAGTCTCAACTGTTGGAGTTGTAACTGGTGCAACATCAGTACAAGCATCTTATTTCTATGGAGATGGTTCTGGACTTACTGGTATTTCTGCTGGTTCTGGTAGTACAGCAAACATTAGTGCAACAACTTTAGTAGTCTCTGGATTCTCTACATTAGGAAGTGTCAGTGCAGCAAACTTAAGACTCACCGGCATCACCACTGGTCTCAGTATTCATGGACTTATAGGATTTACAACCAACAATAACATTAGAATTGGTAATAATCAAACAGGATGTTCGATAACTTCTGGAACTGATAATATCTTCTTAGGTAGAAATGCGGGATCTGCTACCACAACTGGATGTTATAATAATTTCTTTGGAAGGTGTGCTGGTTGCAGAAACAGTTCTGGATTATTTAATAATTATTTTGGAAAAGAAGCAGGAAGATATAATACACGTAGTTGTAGTAATAACTTTTTTGGTGATCGTGCAGGACATGGGTCATTTGCCATTGACGAAACTATAATTAATTGTCATAATAACTTCTTTGGTTGTTATGCTGGAGTTAATATAACAACAGGATCTCATAATAACTTCTTTGGTTGTGGTGCTGGAGGAGGTGGACCTGTTTTTAGTGGTCCTTGTGTAACCGGAACTTTTAATAACTTCTTTGGTAATCTTGCAGGACATTATACTAGTTCCGGAAGTGATAATAACTTCTTTGGTTGTCAAGCTGGATATTGTAATACCACAGGATGTAATAATAATTTTCTTGGTAGTGGTGCAGGAAGGCATATTACCACCGGAATCCATAATAACTTCTTTGGACGTTATGCGGGATTTAGCAACAACACTGGGTGCCATAATAACTTCTTAGGTAATTGTGCCGGATACTGTAATACCACCGGCAACAGTAACTTCTTTGCGGGTGTTGGAGCAGGTTATAGTGCAACAACAGCAAGACAGAATGTTGCTATAGGACATAGTGCATTACATAGAAACACCACTGGAAATCATAATATTGCTATTGGCGCCAGTGCTGGGTTTAATCAAACTTCTGGACAAAATAACATTCTTTTAGGTAACAATGTTAATTCTCCAGATCCTGCAGGAAGTAATCAATTAGTCATTGGTGTTGGCAATAGTGTTTGGATTTATGGAAATACATCATTTAACGTTGGTATAGGAACCACAAACCCAACCACAAAACTTGATGTCTTCGGATCATTTGAGGCAACAGAAACAAGAATACAAAATGTTGCAGAAAAACTAACAAGAGTTGATGGAAATACAGTTTCTATTGCGTACACGGGTGGAGGAGGAAATATTGGATTTGCAACCAATCCAACAGGAGACATTACACTCAATGTAACTGGAATTCCGATTGATAGTTCCTTTGATAATCATAGTATTACTTTCAGTGTAATTGTAAATCAAACTGGAACTGCAAGATCTTGTACTGCAGTGAATTTAAATGGTGTTTCTAGAACAATTAGATGGTCTGGAGGATCTCTGGCAAGTGCAATAGCAGGAGTAACCACAACAAGTGGATACGATATCTACAATTTTACGGGAATTAATACTGTTGGATCAGCAAGTACCACATCAAATTATCAAGTTCTTGGAGTTGTGAATGGAGGTTTTAGATAATGTCTCCTATTATTAGTCGTATAAGTTCTAGTTTTGGATTTAATGCAAAGAAAAAAGTCGTAGTGTCTTCTGGTGGTGGAGGTGGAGATGGTGGAGTAATATCAGTTAGTGTTTTAGTTTTGGCAGGTGGTGGTGGATCATATGCTAATGCTGACGGTTCTAACCTTTATGCTGGAGGTGGTGGCGCAGGTGGGCTTATTTTAGATTCATTTACCACTACAGCAAGTACAACATATACTGTTGTTATTGGTGCGGGTGGTGATGGTGATATTAATGGATCCAATTCTTCTGTTTCATCTTTTACTGCAATTGGTGGTGGATATGGGGCATCAAAATATAACGTAGGATCTGTTCCTGCTACGTCTGGCGGATCTGGTGGAGGTGGATCTGTATACGACCCAACAGGTGGGGCTGGAACTTCTGGGCAAGGAAATGCTGGTGGTAATTATGATGGTAGTGCAGATAGTGCTGGTGGTGGAGGATATTCATCTGCAGGATCTGCAGATGGATCTGGTGGTAGTGGATACAACTTATCAACATTTACTTATGGGAGTTCTTTAACAATTGCAGAGGGTGGGACTGGTGTTATTTCTGGATTTGGTCCTGGAGGCGCCGTTCAAAACACTGGTAATGGGGCGGGTGGATCGTCCACCGATGGTTCCATTTCTGGTGGTTCTGGTAGAGTGGTGATTAAATACTTGGGTGCTTCTGCAAGAGCAACGGGTGGAACAATTTCTTTTGCAAATGGTTATGTTATACATGACTTCACATCTTCTGGTTCTTTCATAACAAATCCTTAAAAGTATGGCACATTTTGCACAATTAGATGAAAACAATATAGTTCTCCAAGTAATCGTAGTGTCAAATCAAGACATTATAGATGAAAACGGAGTAGAGTCTGAACAGTTAGGAATTGAGTTTTGTAAAAACTTATTGGGAAATGATACCAATTGGGTTCAGACTTCTTACAATAAAAAATTTAGAAAAAAATTTGCTGGAATTGGAGACTTATATGATTATGAAAATGATATTTTTATTTCAAGAAGAGATTATTTTAAAGTTTAAAATGAAAACTTTTAAACAATTCCAAGAAGAGTGGAGTAATAAATATAAAAAGAGTATTGATTGCTCAAACCCAAAAGGTTTTTCTCAACGTGCTCATTGTGCAGCGAGAAGAAAAAGAGCAAAGGGTGAAGAAACTAAATCAAAACCAGTTGAGTAATGCCACAGATCAAGACACATAAAACAGTTGAGCAAATTGCAAAGAAGCATCGTCTTGATGTGTCTTTTATACAAAAGCAACTTGAAATGGGCGAACCAATTGAGCATGAGCATACAAAAGATCATGACTTAGCAAAAGACATTGCACTGCAACATCTTGATGAAATTCCGGACTATTATACACGTCTGAAAAAAATGGAGGCAGATGCTAAAAAGCATCATAAAAAATTTAAAGATGTAAAAGAAGAAACAAAGTCGGGTGATGAAGGTCTTCATGATTGGTTTGGTAAATCAAAATCATCTGATGGTAAAAAAGGATGGGTTCAGTTAGGTGGAAAGTGGGCAGGTAAACCATGTGCCCGTCAACCAGGACAAACTTCTACACCAAAATGTGGAAGTTCCAAAATGAAGAGATCACTTTCCAAAGATGAAGAAGAGACAGCAAGAAGAAGAAAAAATATTCAAGATCCAAATCAACCACAAAAAACTGGTGGAGCAAAACCAACTAACGTAAGAACTGAAGACATGGATTTACAAGAAGTTAAAGATAAACCAGGCAAAGGTAGTGGTAAAAAGGATGCCTGTTATCACAAAGTAAAATCACGTTATAGCGTTTGGCCAAGTGCTTATGCATGTGTTCCCGAAAAAACATCAAAATCTTTAACTAAAGAAGGATGGAAAGGTATTGATGAATTAAATATTGGAGATGATATATTAACTTATAATATTCAAAAAGATGAATTGGAATTTAAACCAATAATTAATTTACATAGATATAAAAATGTAAAAACAAATATTATCAAAAGTGGAAATAATGGATTTATTTTTGAGTCAACAGATAATCATAAATGGGTGGTAAAATTACCAGAAACTACTGGTAATCGGATTTGTAAATATGAAAGGATAAATGATAAATCTTTAATTGAAACTAGTGAAATTTTATTAAATAAAAATAATAAACATTTAGTAGTATCAGCACCATATTTTGGAGGGACTCCAACTAAAAGTGATAAAATTTTTAAATATGGTTCTAACTGGATTAAATATATTTTAGATATAACTCAGGAACAAAGACAATCGTGGTTATTCAGTGCTATTGTATATGATGGGAATCAACAAAAAATACAAAGATTGACAGAAAATGATGAGAATGTTAATGAGTTAGACTGGATGTATACTAGTTCTTGTGAAAACAAGCAAACTTTTGGACTTAAACAAAAAGATATTCAACACAGAGATGCATTCTTATTAGCAGCTTTTTTAAATTCGGGTTTGGTGACTTGGAAAAAATCTCCAAATAAGAATATATATTCTTGTCATTATACAAGTAATAAAAGATTCAAAAATACATCCAACTTTAAATTAATTAAAGAAAATATTTCAAATGTTTGGTGTCCAGAAACAGAAAATGGTACTTGGGTTATGATGCAAGAAACTAATGGAAATGGCATTATAACTATAACTGGTAATTCTGGTGCTCTCGTAAAATGTCGTAAAGTTGGTGCAGACAATTGGGGAACTAAATCGGAGGCAACCATGCACGAAGAAGAAAGATATTGTCCTCTATGTGATAAAAGGGAAACAAGATCAGAGTGTTCTTATGGTGAAAAGGCATGGGATAAAGTCTCCGTAAAAGACGAAGAATACTCAATGGTTCGTTCAGAACTTAAAACAATCATGAATGCAGCGAAAAGACTTAATGCAAAAGTAGGAAAGGGTGAAGGAAATCTTGAGGCATGGGTGCAGTCAAAAATTACTAAGGCAGCAGATTATATTGATACAGCAGCTGATTATGTTGATAGTGGAGAGATGGAAGAGCAAAAATTGACAGATAAAATTATTGATGAAATTTTAAATGAAAAATGTTGGCCTGGTTATAAGAAAAAGGGAATGAAGACAATGTTTGGAAAAAGATATCCAAATTGTGTAAAAGCAGAAAACGTATCATTAGAAGATGTGGATGGAAATACTTTTGCAGAAGTCATTGATTTAATCAAACCAGATCCGATTCGGGGTACGGCATCAAAACCAAAAAAAATCGAAGAAATGGTTAGACTTCAGTCAGAAAATGGAAATGTTGTTGCAATTACATTGTCTTGGAGAGGAAAGTATTATGCAATCCAGATGTTCTTTCCACAATCAAAACTTCCAAGTCGTCAAGAAATAGCAGCGGAAATTCAGAAGATTTATCCAGACTCAAGATTAGTTCATCATTCAGTCTCTGAAATTCAACCAGGTCAACCAATTATTAGAGTTGGTTATCAAGGAGGAACTTCTGCTTTTCCTGGTCCATCTAAAAAATATGTAAAACCATATGGGGAGCAAGTGGAGTTTAATGAAGATTGGCAATCAGTAAATCGCAAAGATAAAACTGATGGTTTGAGTCAAGCAGCAGTTAATGCTTATCGTAGAGAAAATCCAGGTTCAAAACTTCAAACAGCAGTAACTGAAAAGAATCCAACGGGTAAAAGAGCAGATCGTCGTACTAACTTCTGTCGTCGTATGAAAGGAATGAAGTCTAAACTAACTTCAGCAAAAACTTCAAGAGATCCAGATTCGAGAATTAATAAAGCTCTTCGTCGTTGGAATTGCAATTGATATATAATGAACGAACTTTCTGATTTTTTTAAATTATTAGCGCAGGAAAAGAAGAGAAGAAAGTTAAAAGGTAGAAATGTGGGAGGAAGTTTTGGAAAAGGTGCCGATTGCCCACATAGCAAAAAAGTTAGAATTTTGGGTGTTGAATATGTGAGTCAAAAAGAAGCATCAGAAAATTTATATATAACTATACAAGGTATTTCGTATAGAATGAAACACTGGGGTCCTGAAAGGGGGTATGAATATGTCTGATGTTTATTTGGGAAATCCGTTATTAAAAAAAGCAAATACACCAATTGAATTTACACAAGAACAAATTATTGAATTTGTAAAATGTAAAGATGATCCTGTTTATTTTGCAAATAATTATGTTAAGATTGTAACTCTTGACCATGGATTACAAACATTTAAACCATATCATTTTCAAGAGAAATTAATTAATAATTTTCATCAAAACAGATTTAATATCTGTAAGATGCCACGTCAGACTGGAAAGTCAACTACTGTTGTTGCATTTCTTTTGCATTATGCGGTATTTAATGATAATGTAAATATTGGTATTCTTGCAAACAAAGCAGCTACTGCAAGAGAACTTTTAGATAGATTGCAGACTGCATATGAGAATCTACCAAAGTGGATGCAGCAAGGTATTATTTCTTGGAATAAAGGTTCTTTAGAGTTAGAAAATGGGTCAAAAATTCTGGCTGCTTCTACATCTGCGTCTGCTGTCCGAGGCATGTCGTTTAATATCCTCTTCCTTGACGAATTCGCTTTCGTTCCAAACCATATTGCAGACTCGTTCTTTGCCTCTGTTTATCCTACTATTACTTCTGGTAAACAAACAAAAGTCATCATAGTTTCCACACCACACGGTATGAATCATTTCTACCGAATGTGGCATGATGCAGAAAAAGGTAAAAACGAATATGTTTATACTGATGTTCATTGGTCTGAAGTTCCTGGTAGAGATGATGAATGGAAAAAGCAAACAATTGCAAACACATCTGAGCAACAGTTTAAAGTTGAGTTTGAGTGTGAATTCTTAGGATCTGTTGATACACTAATTGCACCATCTAAACTCAGAAACCTCGTCTACGACCACCCCAAGACCCGTAGTGCAGGTTTAGATGTTTATGTGGATCCTGAGGAGAATCATGACTATTTGATTACTGTAGACGTTGCTAGAGGCGTAGGAAATGATTATTCAGCATTCACTGTCATTGATATTACACAATTTCCACATAGAGTTGTAGCAAAATATAGAAACAATGAAATTAAACCAATGTTGTTTCCAAGCATCATTAGTGAAATTGGAAAAAGTTACAGCGATGCATATATTTTATGTGAGGTAAATGATGTTGGAGATCAAGTAGCAAGCATTCTTCAGTATGACTTGGAATATAAAAATCTTTTGATGTGTTCTATGCGGGGAAGAGCAGGACAAATTGTTGGACAAGGATTCTCTGGAAAGAAAACTCAACTTGGAGTTAAGATGTCCAAAACTGTAAAAAAAGTTGGATGTCTCAATCTTAAAACAATGATTGAAGAAGACAAGTTATACTTAAATGATTATGAGATTATTTCAGAATTAACAACATTTATACAAAAACATAATTCATTTGAGGCAGAAGAAGGTTGCAATGATGACCTAGCAATGTGTTTAGTAATCTATGCTTGGTTAGTTGCACAAGATTATTTTAAAGAACTTACAGATCAAGATGTAAGAAAACGTTTATATGAAGAACAAAAAAATCAAATTGAGCAGGACATGTCTCCATTTGGATTCATATCTGATGGATTAGACTCAAATACTTTTGTTGATGCTGATGGTGATAGATGGTTTGTTGATGAATATGGGGATCGTTCGTATATGTGGGAGTATATGTAAATGGATTTGGATGGTCAAATCAAATTAGGACATCTTCTTCTTGTTGATAGAAAATGTAGATCATGCGGAGAATTAAAAAATTTAGTAGATGAATTTTATCGTACAAGAAAAAATAGAGGATATGTTGCATCTTCATATTCTTATGAATGTAAAGATTGCACTAAAAAAAGAATCATTGTAAGTAGAATTCAAACTTCAGTTTTTGATAGATGGGAATATCCTGACTGGTAGTGCTTGTTCATGCACGGTTTCCCCTATGAAAAGTATTTTTTTAATAAATATTTTTTAGATAAACTGAGAATTTACGGAGAAAAACATGGCGACTCCTCAATTATCTCCAGGCGTACTCGTCAGAGAGGTTGATTTAACAGTAGGAAGAGCTGATAATGTTTTAGATAATATTGGTGCAATTGCTGGACCTTTTCCAATTGGACCTGTTGACTACCCAATTGATATTACTACGGAACAAGATTTAATCAACGTATTTGGCAAACCACTGTCTACAGATGCTCAATACGAATATTGGATGTCTGCAGCATCTTACCTTTCATATGGTGGAGTCCTTAAGGTTGTTAGAACTGGTGGTAGCAATTTAAGAACTGCAAATGCTGGTGTAGGAACAGCATCAACATCTTTACAATTAAATAACTATGATGATTATCAAAATAATCATCAAAATGATACTACTTGGTATTATGCTGCTAAAAACCCAGGATCTTGGTCAAATAACTTAAAAGTATGTGTGATTGATGATCTTGCAGATCAAAGAATCGCAATTACAACGTCAGCTGCTTCTTTAGGTGCCACAGTTGGACTTGGAGTTAGTGTAAGTCTCTCAAGTGTTTCTATTGCTGGAGTTGGAACAACATCATCATTTACTGGATATTTAAAAGGAATTATCACAGGAGTTTCCACAAGTTCATCTACTGGAACTTCTACTCTT
>Ga0049080_10000479_pt1 | contig 13620 bp, 17 predicted proteins | sample GreLakmeER15MSRF_FD_66716 | JGI IMG/M metagenome (GOLD analysis project Ga0049080, IMG submission 66716) | Freshwater lentic microbial communities from great Laurentian Lakes, MI, USA - Great Lakes metaG ER15MSRF | ecosystem: Environmental > Aquatic > Freshwater > Lake | place: Great Lakes... | reverse complement strand
CGACGGCAATGATATTATTGATACTTTTTGTAAATCCGCTAATAGATTAAAGTATTTTCCAACCAAAGACTATGAACTGGTAGGTATTGAAATTCCATTGGAAATTCCAATTAAGAATAACGTAGAATTCGTTGGGTTTATTGATATTGTTCTAAAAGAAAGAGACAAAGAGTACTATCGTATTATTGATTTCAAAACATCCAGCAATGGATGGAACAGTTATATGAAAGAAGATGTAAGCAAACTTGCGCAATTACATCTGTACAAAAGTGTTTATAGCAAAAAGTTTAATGTTCCTCTAAATAACATTGAAGTAGAATTTTTCATTGTTAAAAGAAAACTATATGAAAATGCTAGTTTTCCACAAAGCAGAATTCAAGTATTTAAACCATCTGCGGGTCCAACTATCATCAAAGAGTCGATTAAATCATTTGTTGAGTTTCTTGATTATGGATTTACCCAAGAGGGAAATTATAACGAAGTAAACGAATATATAAAAGTCCCAGGCAAAGCCAAGAAAAATTGCAAATATTGCATTCATCACAAAACAAACTGTGATGGAAAAGCAAGTAAATTATAATTAATAGTAAACATATGTACATATATACATATACACATATGTTATGGAACAAATTGTTACTACAGTAAAACTTAATCAAGAGTTATACACTCAGTTTAAAGAACTTAATATTCGTGGAAAAATATCATTCCAAGATTTTGTAAACAAATGTCTGGAAAGATACTTGACAGATGATGCTTTTCAAACCGAAATAAGTGAGAGTGTTTGTCAAAAACTTAGTTACAATCAACCATTTCAATTATCTACAAAGGAATCTAAATGAAGAAGAAAAAAATACTATTATTGAGCGACGATCTAAGAATGCATAGTGGAATCGCAACAATGTCAAGAGAACTGGTTTTGGGCACCGTACATCATTATGATTGGGTACAAATCGCTGGGGCTATAAAACATCCAGAACAAGGTAAAATTGTAGATATGAAGGAAGCGGTGGATAAGTTAAATGGCCGTAATGATAACTATCTTAGACTGTATCCTGTTGATGGTTATGGAGATGAGGAAATTTTATTCCAGATTATGTCGCTGGAAAAGCCAGATGCTATTATGCACTTCACAGATCCACGTTTTTGGGGATGGTTGTATAATATTGAAAATCAAATTCGTGCCAGAATTCCTCTGACATATCTCGACATTTGGGATGATCTACCATATCCAATGTGGAACAAGCCATTCTATAAGTGTTGTGATGCATTATTTGCAATCAGCAAACAAACAGATAATATCAATAAATGGGTACTTGGACCAGAAAATTGTACCAGTATCTTTGGTGATTTTGACAGCAACGGAAACATTGTAAAGAAGGAGAACCTATAATATGCCAGTAAACGGAAAACATCTATTGCACTTGGTACCACACGGCATCAACAGCAATGAATTTAGAGTATTGGAAAAGAACAATCCTTTGGTTCAAAAGATTAAAAAAGAACTATTGGGTGATGGCGAATACAATTTCATCGTAGCATTTAATAGTAGAAATGCTCATCGTAAACATCCAGCAAATCTTATTCTGGCATTCAGAACGTTTTGCGACTCTCTAACAAAAGAAGAAGCCAGTAAATGTGCGTTGGTAATGCATACTGATAAAGTATGTGAAGCTGGTACAGATCTAGTAGCTACAATTGTATCTATTTGTCCAGAGTATAAAGTTGTTCTCAATGAATCACGTTGGTCGCCTGAAGAAATGACTGGGTTTTATAATCTAGCAGATGTACTAGCCAATGTAAGTTCAAACGAAGGATTTGGTCTAAGTGTGGCTGAAGCTATTATGTGTGGTACTCCGGTTATTGCAACAGTAACAGGAGGTCTACAAGACCAATTGGGAATTGTAGATGATAATGGCAATCCAATTGAATTCAATTTGGAATTTGGTACCAATGCTTCTGGTAAATATACAAAGCACGGTAAGTGGGCTAAACCAGTTTGGCCAAAGGTACAAAATATGCAAGGTAGTCCTCCTACACCATATATCTTGGATGATTTAACCAATTATTCAGATATTGCGGATGCAATTATGTATTGGTATCTAGCTGGTCCAGAAAAGCGTGAAGAATGTGGTCTTGAAGGAAGACTATGGGCAATGAATGAAGGTGGTATTAATAGTAAGAATATGTGTGATCAGTTCATTAAAGCTATGGACTTTACATTAGAGAACTTTAAACCAATTAAAAAGTTTGATATTTTCACCGAGTATGGGTATGATATTAAGAGTCAACCCAACGGAAAAATGGGTATCGATTTACACAAGATCGATGTTGATAAGATCAAAAAAGAAGTTTCATCCCTATGACGATTCAAGTATTAAAGAACGAGACATATCAGTCTACTGACAATCTACCCAAGAAAGGCACCGATAGAGCTACTGGTTTTGATGTAGTTGTTACGAGTGATCCAGAAATCGTTGGTGAACAGTATGAGAATAGTGCATACAAACGCATTGACTACATTCAATACAAGACCAATCTTAAGTTGGCAGTTCAAAAAGATCGTCAATTCAGTAACTTTGGTTATAACGATTTGGACTATGACATTCTAGCATTTCCTCGTAGTAGTGTTAGTAAGTATAATCTGGTATTAGCCAACTGTATTGGATTGATTGACGCAGATTATCGTGGTGAAGTATTACTTCGTTTCAAGTATATCTGGCAACCAGAAGACTATAAGATTAGAACTGATAACCTATTGGAAGGATATGTTAACTTTACTAAACTTTATAATAAGGGTGATAAAGTTTGTCAACTAAAAGTAACCAAGGTAGAAAATGTTGAGTTTGTTTTAGTAGATGAATTGGATTCTACCAATAGAGGTGACGGCGGATTCGGTAGTACCGATGTTAAAAAAAAAGATAACGTGATGACCGAATCTAAAAAATCAACCACAATCGAAGAGTTATACGCTAACTCAAACAAATCAGAAACACCCAAAAAATATAGTCAGTTAATTGCAGAAAGAGACAACAATCAATTTAATCAAAAATAATATGAGTAAACCATTATGTTTAATTTCAGGTCCAGTATTTAATCGAAGTGGATATGGCGATTGGGCTACGGCCGTAGCCAAGAGCTTAATCCGTCAGAATAAATATGATGTCAAAATTGCACCCACAAGATGGGGAGCTTGTCCAAGTAAAAGATTCTTGGAAGACTTAACCGATCCAGAAGATAGATTAGTAGCTGGTTGCATTTTGCAAGGAAACTTAAATAAGCAACCAGAACTATTTATCCAATTAACTATCCCAGAAGAGTTTCACCCAGTTGGAAAGTACAATATTGGTATGACAGCAGGCATCGAAACAACTATCTCACCTGGCAGTTGGATCGAAGGTATCAATAAAATGAATCTTACAATTGGTCTTTCTGAACACGTTAAGAAAGTGTTTCTTGATACCAAAATGGTTAAACAACACGAAAATGGTCAGAAAGAACCAATTCAAGTAAATAAACCAATCGAAGTTTGTTTCTGGGGTGCAGATACGAATGTCTATAAAAAGACAGATCAATCTGTTGAGACAGTAGACGAATCCTTGAGTAAAATTCCAGAAAAGAGTGCATTTTTATTCGTAGGTCAATGGACTCACGGTGGATTATACAATGATCGAAAAGATATTGGTAATTTGATCAAAACATTCTGCACCGCATTTAAAAACAACAATCCAAATGATAGACCTTGTTTAATTGTAAAAACAAGCGGCAGTGGGTATAGTACAGTTGATCGATTTGATATGTTGGATAAGATCAAAAGAGTTAAAAACTCATTTGGTGATGCTTGTCCTAATGTATATCTGCTACACGGTGAATTGAATGACGTTGAAATGAATGCGTTATTGAATCACGAAAAGATCTTGGCACACGTATCATTTACACACGGCGAAGGATTCGGACATCCAATGTTACTAGCTACACTCAGTGGAAAACCTTTATTGGCTCCAAATTGGAGTGGTCAGTTAGACTATTTAAATGAAAGATATGCCAATTTGTTGCCAGGAACATTGGTAGATGTAGATCCAAAGTCCGTTAATCAATGGATTCTAAAAGAAAGCAAGTGGTTCAAAGTTTCTTATTCATTGGCAGAAGACAAATTTAAACAATTGTATTTTGCTCGTAAGAGTGATAAGTTTACTAAACCAGCTGAATTATTGCGTGTGGAAAATGAACAAAAGTTTAGTGTACAAGCAATGGATCAAAAGTTGTGGGCAATTCTTGATAAGTATGTTCCACAATTTGCAACAGAAAATACATTTGTATTACCCAAGTTAAAAGCAATTAATACAGAAAACAAAGAAGAACCAAAGATTGTTCTACCAAAACTAAAAATGTTGTAATATGTTTTTATCATATCTAGTCACCGCACATAATGAAACTGATTGTTTGGATACATTGTTATCTAAATTGATCAGTTATAAAAAGAACAACCACGAAATTGTATTGTTAGATGATTACTCGGACAATCCCAATACAATTTCTATAATTGAGAAACACAAATCATTTGTTAATTTTCAACAAAAGAAATTGGAAAATGATTATGGTGCTCATAAAAATTATGGCATTAGTCTGTGTAAAGGTGATTGGATATTTCAAATTGACGCGGATGAATTGCCAACCGATGTTCTACTTGAAAACATAGATGAATTATTACAATCAAATTCAAACAACGAAACATTGTGGTTACCCCGACTTAATTATTTTGTTGGGGTAACACAACAAGACATTGAAATGTGGGGTTGGAATTATCACGATGGTATGATTAACTTTCCAGATTACCAATCCCGTCTTTATAAAAATCTTCCTCATATTAGATACGAACGAAGATTACACGAAAAGGTTGAAGGTTATAAGTCTTATGCTTTTATTCCTCCTCAAAAAGATATTGCGTTAATTCACAATAAAACGATTGAGAAACAACGTGAAACAAATATGAAATACAACAAAAATTTCAGCCTTAGTGAAAACAAAGGATACGCTGTAAAATAATATGACAATAGATGAATTATTAAAAGACATACCAGATAAATTTGAACATAGTACTACCACTAGTCATAAATTTAAACGTGATGTATTTGAATTTTTTGATAAACCAGAATTCAAAGAAAGTGTTTGTTTAGAAATAGGAAGTAATAGAGGTCACTCAACTAGAATATTAAGTTATCTATTTAAAGAAGTAGTGGGTTTTAACTATGATAATGTTGATATGGCGAGAGAGTTTAATAAAAATAGGCCAAATGTCAGATATTACGCACAAGATGTTTATAACACCACTTTGCCTCTAGATTATGGAGATGTATTTTTTATAGACGCGCAACATACATATTTCGCTGTTATAGATGATACCGTAAGATCACTGAAATTCAGATCTACTAATAATTTAAAGAAGTATTTCATATATGATGATATAGGTGTATTTCCCGAGTTAAGAAAAGCAATGGACGATCTTATAAACAACGACTACATAGAAATAGTTAAACCTATTGGATATGGACCAACAGAAAAATTCACAAGACCGCTATACGATTACGAAGGTTATATATGCATCCAAAAATGAATAACAGAGAACTAAGAAAAAAGTATGGAGATTTTACAAAATCCGAAATTTATACATATCCAGATCATTTCTTTTCCCCTAAAGATGATTTTACTTTGAATATTCAAAACTGGTCTACCTATTTGAGTAAATATGAAAATGTATCTGATCTTTTGTTTTTAGAGGTTGGAACAGGTCACGGTAGATCTGCTGTTTGGTTGTTAGAGAATATTTTAACTCATCAAACTTCAAAAATCATAACCATAGATATTTTGAACACAAGATCTTACAAACGTGGAGATCTTCCATTTGACTTCGGTGATGAATTGACATTATATGTAGATCAAAATCTAGAACCCTATATTCAAGGCAACAAATGTGAATTTTATGAAATAGATTCAAAACTTCTCTTTAAAAAGATGCTGGGTAACAAATTAAATTCAAAATTTGTAACAAATGATCAATTTGAAAATATATTTGATTTCATATACCTAGATGGTTGTCACGAACCAGATTATGTAATGTACGAATCCGCAATGTGTTTTGATCTATTAAAACCAGGAGGTAGAATACTATTTGATGACTATGGATGGGGCAATTGTAGATTTGGCATAGAATCATTTTTAAAATGTTATGAAAGTAAGATAAATCTATTAAGTAAGGGATGGCAAGTATTAATTGAAAAAAAATGAAAATTAAGATCTTAGAATTAGATAAACACCGTAACGAAACAACATTTAGACCGTACATATATTCATCAAATGCATTTCGTGAGTATGGCGTTGAGTTTGTAGAAGACAATAGTAAAGCTGATATTTATTTTGTAGGACAAGCTTCGGTAATAGATAAAAAATTACCATTGAATCAATCAGTTGAAAATGGTGTCAAATTTCTTAGTGAACTTGATAAACCTTATATCTTATTCGATGGTCAAGATTCTTCTACGTTAATGGGAGTATGGGACGTTTTCAAACAATTGCCTGGGATAAAATTAGCAAAGAACGTAATTCACAAAAACAAAGAAAGTTATTTAAATCCCCATCCAAATGGTAGATGGTTTTGGGGAGAAGATGTGAATGGTTATAAACTTGATAAATCAGATCTATCTTTACTCAATGACAAATTAGTAAGCAGTGGCACCAATTGGTTAAATACCTACGGATTTGGCTTTAAATGGAATCAAATTAAACCAAATAAAAAATATGATGTGGCTGTATTAATAGGCCTTTCAAAAGAAAATTATGAACACGGAATACGCACTGATGGATATTATAATCAATCAAGATTGAAACTTTTTGAAGAGGTAAATAATCTTAAATGCAAAGTGGTTACTACTGAAAAAACAGGTAAGTTAAACAAAGAAGAATATTTCAAAGTATTAGAGGATAGTAAATTTTGTATATCTCCATTTGGATATGGTGAAGTTAACATCAGAGAAATTGAATGTTTGTTAACAGGTACCGTTATAATAAAGCCATCTATACCAAATGTTAAAACTGGTCCATATATCTATAATAAAGATTCATCGTGTTTTAATTGCAACAGTGATTTTTCAGATATCAATCAAATAATTGAAGGTGCATTAGATGACTATAATAGTATATCTGAACTTATGATATCTAACCAACGAAAAACATTTGACGAAATGGGTTCCCCAGAGTATATTGCACAACACGTAGTTAAAAACATAATAAATTAATATGAGTTTATTTAAAGATCAACATCCAGAAATAATGATGAGCGCGACACAAGTATCGTGCTTTATTAAATATTTAAACAAATCAGATGATGTATTTGAGTGGGGATCTGGTGGTAGCACTTATAATTTTTGTAATTATGTAAATGAATACTATTCAGTAGAACACGATTATAAGTGGTATAACGAAGTTAATAATATTTTAACCAGAAAGAATATTAAAAATGTAAACTATAAACATATATCAAACCACGAAATCATTCTGGATGAATCTTTAGATAAAGAAGCTTCAAATTTGTTAAAACTAACAAACAATGTTGAAATAAAATACGGAATATATTACTCTAAAACCAGAGGAGGAGATGACTGGCATTGTTATGTAAAATATATAAACAGTATATCTTCGTATAATAAAAAGTTTGATAAAGTTCTAGTAGATGGTAGAGCAAGAGTTTTTTGTGCCTACAAAGCACTTGACTATATAAAAGACAATGGTATAGTATATGTACACGACTTCAAAGATAGAGTTAGATATAAAACTGTACTAGACTATTATAATGTCGTAGAAGAATGTATTGATGATGGGTGGCCAGGATCCTTGGTAGTTCTAAAAAAGAAGTAATATGATAATCCAGAACAAATATGCAATTGGTGTACACGTAATGTTTTATGAAATTGAAATGTTTAAATCCTATATTGATGGGTTATTAAACCTATTGTCTACAGTTGATAATAAAGAAAATGTATATTTAGATTTTGCATTTAACACATCGCAATTCTTTGAAAAAATAGATACATCAAAAACGTCCAATGATGATTTAACTGATAGATTTGAGAACGAACTGTCTAGACTAAAAGAATTGCCTAATGTTCATTATAAAATAATTAATAATGACAATGAGTTTTATACCCAAACCAATTATAGAAGAGAATTTAATACAAAATATTGTGAAAAGGTTGATTATGTAATTTGGGGTGAAACTGATAGTTTGTTTCCAAAAGAAGCTATAATTTCACTGGAACAACTAACACCTGTAGTTAGAAAACAAGGACTATATAGATTTATAGCTTGTTTTGCAGATAGAAAGTTATGGGATAATAGTTGGGATACAACCGTCCATCCTAAATTTATAAATCACGTTTATAATGATAAAGACGTTGACAATATCAATCAAGCCAAGTCTTGTATGTCAATAGAACAGATGAATGCAATTAATTCTGAAATAGAACAAATTGATATACAAACTCTTAATTATCCAAAAATTGATGGTTCTTGTTTGGTGTTAACATCCGACTTAATAAAATGTGGAGTGAATATACCCCCTTGTTTTATTCATAATGACGATGAAAGTTTGTCAATGATGGCACAGAAAATACTAGGGGATAAATACTTACAAATCATCTTTAAAAATGTTTTGAAAGTACACGCACGTAGACATCCTAATAAACGTATGTATATTGACAATGAAAATAACCCAAGAGGATTCTGTGGAAAAGAAAAAGGAGACTGGTGGCAAGTATTCAAACAAATGTCTCAACACAATTTAAATACTCTATTCCATAATACAGGCAAGTTTTATACTTACGAAGATTTTAAGAAAAACCTATGAATATTTGTTTTATTAGTCAAAACGGTCACGTTGGTAAGATTCCGCGTAACTTTCCAAATTGTAGAACAGAATTTGCATGGCAGATTGCACTCAATGCAGATCATCTATCTTTCGATTATATCTGCAAAAATAAAGTACCAACGTATGATTTAGCAATCGTAATTCTACCAAAGAAATTAGAGATAATCGATACAAATCAGGTATTAAACATTTGTAAGTCTATCGGCAAAAAAGTAGCAGTAATGCAAGAAGGTCCGGCTTGGTACTATCAAGATTATAAATACGCAGATCAAGTTAATTATATTAACTTCTTAAGTGAGATGGATTTCTTGTTGGTTCACAATAAAAGTGATATTCCATACTTCAAAGGTATATTTAAAAAACCCACGTTTAATCTACAATCTTTAATGATCGAAGATACTGTTAAAGATGTGTCCCGTCAAAACAATCAAATGCCTATTATAGGTGGTAACTTCTGTAGTTGGTATGGTGGCATTGATAGTTACTTTGTAGCACAGAACTTTAATAAACCCATCTTTATTCCAAGTATGGGACGTAAGATAGAAAATGAAGATCAATTTCCTAGCTTACACCATTTGCCATATATGATGTGGAATGAGTGGATACAAGCACTTGCAAATTTTAATGTGGGTATACACTTAATGCGTACTCACGCCGCAGGTACATTCGCCCTCAATTGTGCTTATCTAGGTATACCTTGTATTGGATATAAAGGATTGGATACACAAGAAACTTTGCATACTGAATTGACAGTGAACGTAGGTGATATTGATAAGGCAAATGAATTATCAATTAAATTGAGAGACGATAAATCTTTTTATAATCACTGTTCCACATCATCTAAAGAATTATATCAAATATATTATACAGAAGAAAAATGGTTACAAAATTGGAATAGAATTTATGAGCAAATTAAAGACTAAAATTGGTATCGTGGGAAATGGTTATGTAGGCAAAGCGTTCTACAATTTTTTTAAGAACCACTATGAGGTTTTTATATATGATCCAGCGCATAATTTATCAAACACTAAGGACGACATTAATAAGTGTGATTTAGCCGTAGTTTGCGTTCCAACCCCAGAGAATGAGGATGGCAGCTGCAACACCACTATCGTCGAGGAAAGTGTAAACTGGATTCAAACGCCTTTGATTCTTTTAAAATCAACAGTTGAAGTTGGTACCACCGACAGATTGATTGCAAAATTTAAAAAAGATATTGTATTTAGCCCAGAATTTGCGGGTGAATCCAAACACTGGACTCCAGAAGCTTTCACTAATGATGTTAAACAAACACCTTTCTTTATTTTTGGTGGTAAAAAAGAACTTTGTTATAAAATTATTGAAATTTATACACCAATTACGGGTCCAAGTAAAACCTACAGAGTCACAGATCCTATAAATGCTGAATTGGCAAAATATATGGTAAACACACACTTGGCTCTAAAGGTTGCTTATTGCAATGAAATGTACGATTTGTGTAACAAACTCGGTACGAATTACTATGAAGTTAGAGATTTGTGGTTATTGGATCCACGTACTACGAAGTCACATACAGCGGTATTTACTGGAGAACGTGGATTTGGTGGTAAGTGTTTTCCTAAAGACACAAAAGCACTTGCTAAACTAGGAGATAAAGTTGGAATGGACTTATCTATATTAAAAGCTGCGATTGTAAGTAATGATAAAATGTTGAAATTAAATGAATAAAAATTGCATCATTATATTTGCCATTGACGATGGTAAATCCAAATTTAATCATAGTGGATATTACAATATAACCAAACAAGCTTGGGAATCATACTGTCGTAAACACAACATTGATTTTATATTTGTTGACAAATTAACAGATAATATCCCACATCCAAAATGGAATAAACATTGCGTTTTTGACTATGTAGAAGGATATGAAAAGATTGGTATGATGGATTTTGATACAATGCCTAATTGGTCTGCTCCAAATTTTTTCGATCAATATACCAACGAATTTTGTGGAGTCATAGATAATGAATCTATTAATTGGTTGGACAGTAGTATTAATGCTTATAGAAAATCTTTTAAAGAGTTAGATGTTCCAATATCTTTGTGTCAATACATTAACAGTGGCGTTTTATTTTTTACAAAAGATCATAAGTATGTATTTGAGGAAGTATTAAAGTTCTATAAAAACAACAAACAATTATTAGACAACTGGAATGTGCCAAATACAGGTCGAGACCAAACAGTTTTAAACTTAATAATTAATAAGTTGAATGTACAAAAGAAATATTTAGACTTTAGGTTCAATACAATGCGGTTAATTAAAAACGATTGGTTGCAGTATAATTGGCAACTAAATGAAGATAACACTCCGTTTTTTATTAAATATTCTCATATATGGCATTTTACAGGATGTAGCATCGATGAAAGAAACGGTTTAATTAATCAAATCTGGAATCAAACAAAACAATTTTACAAATGAATGTAGTTTATATAATCAATATTGCGACTGATAGAAAGCCAGGTAGAACAGTACCATATAAATTTGGAATTGAGTCTTGGAAACATTACTGTAATAAACATAATGCTAAATTGGTTGTGTTGGAAGAACCTATTCTTCCATATGATGACTTACGTCCCAATTGGCACAAAGTATTTATTTTTGATTTATTGGAACAATCGAATATTGACGTAGATAAAATTTTAATTGTTGACGCTGATACTATTGTACATCCAGATGCACCAAATTTCTTTGATGTAGCTGAAGACAAGTTTTGTGTGGTTAATAATATAGGATCTTATGATTGGTTGTTTAGAAGTATAGAAAATTATAAAAAATACATCTTCAACAATTACAATTTTGACGTAACCAAATACTTCAATTCAGGAGTGTTAATATTAAATAAAACCCACAAAGAGTTCTTTAATAAAGTCAAAGATTTTTACTTTGCAAATAAAGAAAATTTGGTTAAAATGCAAGAAACATTTTTTACAGGCACGGATCAACCTGTATTAAATTTTATGTGTCAAATTGAAAACATCGATATGAAGTTCTTGCCATACGAATTCAATATGCAAGATTTGTATCGTAGAGAAGCATTGAATGAAAATATGCCTTATTTGAATATGGGATACATATTTCACTTCAATGCTATTCCCAATAACGGAGATAATTCTAAAACGATGTATTGGATGGAAAAAACATTTAACAAACTATATAAATGAAAATCGTTCAAATAGGCACTAATAACGGAAAGGATCACGTAAATAAATTTGCTAAATATTTTAATAAATATTTAGAATTCGTGTTATTGGTTGAACCTTTAGAAGAGCTAAATGATGAAATCTATAAAAATTATGACACTATTAAAAATGTTTATCTTGAAAACGTTGTAATTTCAAATGAAGATGGAAGTTGCATTTTTAATGTAAATCCTAATGTCACCACACATTCTTCTCTGGATAAAAATCATTTGTTAAAATGCAATCATAAAGAAGAAAATATTCATCGTAGAATAATAAAAGGTATCAAAATAGAAAGTCTATTTAATAGATATAAAATTAAAAATTTAGATTGTCTATTTATAGACACCGAAGGGTCCGATATTGATATATTAAAAAAAATTGATTTTAATAAATATCATATAAATTATATAATTTTTGAACACGTACATTCTAAAGAAAGCATTTATGAATATGAAAATTCATTAAAATCGTTTGGATATACAGTATTACAATTAGACAGATCAAACACTATCTTGATTAGAAATTCAGAATATAAAAATGATTTGATTTTTAAAAAGATATTAGATGTGTTTAAAATACCACATAATAAATTTATTAAAAGCGAACCAAATAAATTTGGTATAAAAATAAAATCTAAACCAATTATTTTTTCTTCTCAGTTAAATTTTAAAGTAAAATGATTTATTACTCTATCATATTAAATGATGAATTGGATTTTGTAAAATTGCAATTAGATGTTAATTATGATTATGTTGATAAATTTGTAATTACAGAATCAGGACAAACATATTCAGGCAATAAAAAAGAAAATCATTTTTATAAAAATAGAGATGCTTTCTCTAAATATAATGATAAAATTATTTACTTGGATGTGAATTTAGATTACTTTGAATTAATAAAAAACTATCCGTATAATATAGGAAAACTAGATTTAGATATTTGGTCCCGTGAACAACGACAAAGAAATTATTTATTTGAACAAATAGATTTTAATATCGACGACATTGTAATAAATGTAGATGTAGATGAAATAATATTTCTAGAAAAGTGCAAAGATAAAATTATAAAAGATAAAGTTAATTATTTCAATTTGGATCACAGAAAATATTACTTTAATAGTAAATGTCTCAAACACAAAAAAACCGGATGGCAAAGATCCGTTGCGTTTAATCCGTTGATATATAAAAAATATATATTTAACGTTTGGAATATAAGACATTTTAATGATTTTATACAAGATATAAATGTAATTAATAATGCAGGGTATCATTTTAGCTGGTGCGTTAATATAGAAAACAAAATTAAGAGTTTTTCACACCAAGAATTGAATGATCCAAAAACTATTAAAAAATTTATAAATTACAAGCATATTTTAGAAAATTGTGAAATAGTAAATGATTTGCCAGATTTTATAAAACTAAATTACAGTCAATATTTTTACAAAGACGATGTATTATGATTCAAATAAGTGAAAAATA
>Ga0049080_10000476_pt1 | contig 13641 bp, 16 predicted proteins | sample GreLakmeER15MSRF_FD_66716 | JGI IMG/M metagenome (GOLD analysis project Ga0049080, IMG submission 66716) | Freshwater lentic microbial communities from great Laurentian Lakes, MI, USA - Great Lakes metaG ER15MSRF | ecosystem: Environmental > Aquatic > Freshwater > Lake | place: Great Lakes... | reverse complement strand
ACTTGGGGAGTTGCTGTTTGGGGCTATAAAAAAAACAAAGAAGACCACGACAGACTAGGTGATAAAGTGGACGTAGCCAAAAGTGAAATTTTTGAATCAATAGAAAAACTTGGGGACAAGATTGATGGCGTGAGAGAGGCAATTAGCAATCACGAAGCGATTTGGCATGTAGGCGTTCGACCAAAGAAAAAAACAACTGTCAAGAAAAAGTAAGGTTGAATAACGAACTACTTGACATGTACGGAACTTTTGTCTTATGATGATATCTCACCCATCAACATAGGAGAAAGTACACATGTCAACAACAATCCTCGCCCCACAAACTATTACATTAACGATTCCAGGCGGACTATCAACCTCGAGTATCGTCACAATGGCAATGCCATTTTCTGGCAAAATCACTGGCGCTTATGTTGCCGTAACCACAGCACCTGTGGGTTCAGCACTTACCGCAGACCTCAAAGTCGGCTCTGATGTTGCAGCAGCATTCTCAATTGCGGCAGCAGGAACTTCAGACGAAGGAACACTTACAGCCGCCAACTGTGATTTTGACGGTGGCGACCTTGTTAGCCTTGACGTATCGGCAGTTGGTTCAGGAACTGCTGGTTCAAACATGACAGTTGCTTTTACTGTTACTCAAGACTAAGTAAACCTTTTAATAAAAAAACCACCTCACCCATGGTGGGTGGGGTGGTTTTTTATGTCATGCCTTGGGCTACCCAACGCATTAGGTCACTAGAGTGAATGGTAATATGAAACATGCGCGTTTGGATTGACCAAGACTTGTGCACGGGTGACGGACTCTGCGCAGAAATAGCATCAGATGTTTTTGCTATGCACAATGATGGTTTGGCATATGTGAAGGAAGCAACATGGCCAAACCTATTTGGCCCAGATGGAAAAGGCGATTCCCCGAAATTGCAAATGGGTCAAGGTACAGCGTCAATTCCTGATAATCTTTTAGACGATGTCGTTACCGCGGCAGAAGACTGTCCAGGAGAATGCATATTCATCGAAGTTGAATAATTTTTTTTACCGCAAGAAAGGAAATCTCAATGATAGTCGTAGCCACGACACTTCATGCCTACGTGATGGATAATCCCGACCATTGGAGTTCGTGGATGAAAAATGCCGAAAAAGTAAAAGAGGAGTACGCGAGGTTTGGAGACTGGGCAAAAATTCAGTATTTTGCAGCAATACAAGTGGACTCCCGTGGACTAGAACCATTCAAACCCTTTTTAGACAGACTCACCGAAATCGACGGCGGCTTTTGGACATACTCGCTCGACGATGGAAGAACTCAAGTGACAACAAAAAATAGGCTTAGACATATTGTTGTCGGACAAAACTTATGTAATGATTTTGCCATGTCCACCCCTGAATGCACCCATATGCTTTTTATGGCCGCAGACTGCATGCCCCCAGACGATGTAATGCCAAGAATGCTGGAGATGAATCATCCACTTTGTGCGCCCTACATCCGTACGTATAATCTGCGAGGCAAAAAAATTGACAAGTATCCATTTCCCGTAGAAGAAGCAATGGCATCGGCGGCAGCAATATTTATGGATAGACGTGTGTTTTCTTCAATCAGATGGCGCTGGGACCTCGACAATAATATGTCAGATGACCCCTGCTATCACCACGACGCTCTTCATTACCTTGATATACCAACATATGTGCGCCATGACTGCATCGCTAAGCATTTTCCTGAATCAGTCGGGGCAATTGAAACACGAGGTCATGATATGACGGTATATCGATGATTAAGCAATTACGTCAGTTTCACGATAGTGAAATGCTGGCCAAGATTTATGCAAAACCTCACGACCACAGAATTTATGGTCGTGGACATCACGTAAGAGTTGAGGTCACAAAGAATATTGTTCGCGATGCGATAGCAATGACCGGAGCCAAAAGCATTGCAGATTTAAGTTGCGGCAACGCAGACATAGTTAAGTCAATGGGGATACAGAATATGTTTTTGGGTGACTATGCACCAACATATGATTTGGTTGGACCAATTGACAAAACAATTATGAACATTCCAAAGGTTGATGTTTACGTGTGCTCAGAATCTCTTGAGCATGTAGAAGACCCATTGCAGACTTTAAAACTTATCCGAGATAAATCTAAATACTTAGTTCTTTCCACCCCGATAGAAAACTGGGAAGATACCAATAACGAACATTATTGGTCATGGGATAGGCATGGCGTAGAAGACTTGCTTAGTCAATCAGAATGGACACCAAACATTTTTTTATATTTGGATACAACAGTGTTTGGCGAGCCATATAAATATGGCATTTGGGGATGTAAGTGAAAATTTTGATTACCGGCGACGCCGGGTTTGTCGGTGGTTATTTTAGGAAAGCATTAGATGGCCACGAAATTGTTGGCGTTGACATTAAAAACGGACCGTCTATGTGGCAAGACGCTAGATATTTTTTTGCAAATGACAACACCTATTTTGACCTTGTAGTTCATCTTGCTGCAATAGTTGGGGGACGGGCAACCATTGAGGGCGCGCCACTTTCTGTTGCCGTGGACCTCGCAATTGATTCCGAACTATTTCAGTGGGCATTAAGGACGAAACCGGGAAGGATTATTTATTACTCTTCTTCCGCTGCCTATCCAATCGAATATCAAAAACTCAAAGACAAGATAAGACTCTCCGAGCAACACATAGATTTATCAAACATTAAGTCGCCCGACTACACATACGGATGGGCAAAACTCACTGGAGAAATGCTGGCAAGTTATGCCGAAAAAGAAGGCTTGCGAGTTCACATATTTAGGCCATTTTCTGGATATGGCGAAGACCAATCTTTGGATTATCCATTCCCGTCATTTATTAAACGAGGCGTAGAAAAAGCAGACCCGTTTATTATTTGGGGAACAGGAAATCAGACTCGCGATTTCATACATATGGAAGATGTCGTTGAAGCGACACTGGAAGCAGTAAAACAAGATGTCCTTGGTCCAGTCAATCTTGGAGTTGGAAGGGCGACATCGTTTAATCAACTTGCGGAAATAGTTGCAAAACAGTGCGGGTACTCCCCTTCTTTTGAGCGCAAAATTGAGGCCCCCGAAGGTGTTGAATACAGAGTTTGCAACCCGTCAAAGATGCTTTCTTTTTATAAACCAAAAATTAGTCTAGAAGAAGGCATTTCTAGAGCGATTAAATACATGCAGGGCCTTTAACAATTTAACTAAATATATTTACGGTTGTAATGAATGCTTGCAATCAATAGACTGAAGTCAACCCAATAGAAGGAAATTTAAAATGTTAAAATTTATACTCTCGATTTTTGTTGCGACAACTTCTTTTGTCTCTCAGCCATTACAAAACGACAATGGTTGGCGCCCGGCATGGGGGCTAGACAGAATTGACCAACGTGAAGCAGACCTGAACGATACTTACAACTATTCATTAACCGGCTCTGGAGTAACAGTTTACGTTTTTGACTCTGGAATTAATTCATCTCACAATGAATTCCCAGGAAGAGTAAAACCTGGATTTAGTGTAATCAATGATGGGTACGGCACAGAAGATTGCACTGGTCATGGCACTCACAGTGCAAGTCTTATCGGCGGAAGCATTTATGGAGTGGCAAAAAATGTTCAACTAGTTCCAGTGAGAGTCCTTAATTGTTCTAATAGTAATTCATCTAGCGTTACACTTTTTACTGCAATTGACTGGATTGTTGAGCACCACGAAGATGGAGTTCCAGCAGTTGTGAATATGAGTGTCGGAATGTCAAAGTCAGTTGCGTTTAACGAAGCCGTGCAAAAACTTATTGCTGATGGTTTAATTGTTGTAGCGGCAGCAGGTAATCAAAATAGAGACGCATGTTTGTATTCGCCAGCGTCTGAGTTGAGTGTTATTTCTGTTGGAGGAACAGATAGGGCCGAACTTCGAGCATCTTATTCAAATTATGGAGCATGCGTAGACATTTTTGCTCCAGGTTCGGACCTCGTTGGTGGCTGGATTGGTGCACCAGATACATACAGGTCAAGCAGTGGCACATCAAATGCTGCGCCAATCGTTAGCGGGATAGTTGCACTTATACTGGAAGATAATCCATCTTTGACGCAGTTACAGGTTGAACAAAAATTAAAAGATAACGCAACAAGAGATGCAGTATTTAACATTGGATTAAATAGTCCAAATCTTCTCGCTTATTCTTTTTTCGGCACCAACAACTCATTACCGTCAACAACTACTGTCCCGACGCCAGTTATCGAAACGACAACTACGACCATTGCTCCTCAGCCGGTAATTGTAACAACAACAACTCTTGCCCCTCAGCCAGTAAGCACAACGACAACTTTCGTTCCGTCAAGTCCTACGACAGTTCAAATTGATTTGACTTGTTTTAAGCCAGCCGAAAGAACAAGGTTTTTTAATGTGCCTTATGTTTGCGTGAATACCGGCAATCAACTGATGTGGATTCCTCAACGGTATTCCCCAGGGCGACCATAACTACTTGACTGGACAAGCCCCAGTAGAGCAGTTATCTAGGTCCAGGTCTGCGTCAAACGCTTCGCCCTGAAGAGGTATTGAGAAGTCAATTTTTGCAAGCAACTTTTCATATTCTTCTTTACTGACTTCCTCGTATGGAGGAAGGGGGAAGTTGTGGTCACTATAAAGCAAAAACGACACCGACTTAACACCGTTGTCGTAGTTCTTGGCAAGCCAATCTTTAATTAGCGATAACTCTTCTTTGCGATAATAAACAGTTACGGACACCGCATTATCGGCCCAGATTGTTTGCATTTTTTTAACCCATTCCAATTGCTCTACGGCAGTCATAGACGTTGCGAGTACGGAATCTTCTGGAGACATGCATGGGAAGTCAACCACGTAGCGCGTATGGTCCTCCCTGCCATCAAGGCCGATATCCCACTGCACCTTGTATCCACGCTTCCTGCAAGCGTCAACCAACGGGTCAGCCGAACCGAACCGTACTCTGCGCACGTAGTACTGAGCAAAAGCAGGATGGATTCCTGGAGTCACACCAGGGAGTAGAGACAATGTTCCCGAAGGCTGAACGGTAGTCAATCGGATTGACGTCGGCCAACCTTTTTCTTTTGAATATTGTTTGTCAAAAGCAGAAAGGTTTTTGTACGCCTCATCAAGCCACTCAATTTTTTCGGCTTTGGCTTGCAAAACTCCGGTGATATTTTGGCCCAATCGTGCGTTCTTTCTTACAATGTTGGTTGTTTTTTCATAGGGGTACGCCAAGCGAGTAATTTGTTTTTGTACTTTGTAAAGAAGAATTGAAATTTCTTTCAATTGCTTTAGGCTTTCAATATTTGGAAGATAGATGGTTGCCAGGTTGCATGATTCACCATCAGCAAGAGCAATTTCTGCACATGGATTAAACCCTTCAATTGAAGGGTCTGGATTCTTTTCCCCAAGACGACCAACTGAGCGCGCCAACCTACGATTCAAAAGACCGTACGGTTCACCAGAGCCGTCATAACCCTTCCAGAGTTCGGGCATAATCTCTTCGTAGGAGTCTGCGTAAATACTATTATTGCTATTTGCTCGCCACGCTGGAACAGTGCCGGTTGACCAGTTTTTTGCGCGAAGAAAAAGAACGTCATCGGGGTCGCCCATTGCAATCTGAGCAGAGCGACGAGAAGAGCCAGATACGACAATCCGACCAATGATGTTACAGATATCAAGGACATCAATTGACCGAAGTTTTTTGCCTTCTCGGCCACTCAATACTTTACAGATATCTGCAATTCCATCGATTAGCGCTCCAGGGCCAGAAGCGGTCCCGCCAAAAGTTTTAAGGGGTGCGCCGTATTCGCGGATAAGAATCGTTGAATACGAAAATGATTTCCCGGTTTCAAAGTAGGACTTTAAGACTGCATGAAGAAGGCGCTTCCAGCCGTGACGCGAGTCCGGAACAATGATGTCAGCATCGTTGCTTCTTTCTTGTGCAATAACGACTCCCGGTTTAACTTTTGGAAGGTCGTGAATTTTTGAACGCTCAACAGAGAAACCAACCCCGCCGCCAAGCATCAAATACTCAAATAAAAGTTCAAAATCTTCAACTTTTTCAATGTTGGTAAAGTAGCAATTATTTAGCGACGACCCATTGAATTTCTGAACGAGCGGCGTGCCAAGTTGCCAAAGTGCTCTACCGGAGAATGCACAGCGCAAATTGAACATGTGGTCAAAAAGCGCTTCTGCTTCTTTTTTTGTGTAATCAACTCCAATTTCATGAGCACCATTAACAACACGCTGAAGAGTTTCAGTCCAAGTTTCATTTTTGCCACTTTCTTTTTTGCGACTATATGTGCGGAGAAAAACAATTTCTCCCATTCCGTTAAAGCCCCACGGTGCTTTTTTTAGGGAATAGGAATCTACAAAAGATTGGTCTAACAGTGTCATAAAGTGCCTTCCATATAGTTAAGTCGTGTAGGTTAGCGCAGACTATTAGAATAAATCGTCTAATTTGTGTTTCTGCGGCTATGATGACTGTATGAATTCCGACCACGCAATTAAAACAATTTTAGATTTTAAAGATAAAATTAAATTAAGTGGTAATGTGGATGTGCCATCAAGTCTCTTAGAAATGGCAGTCACGGAAATTGCCCAATGGAAAGAACTTGCTGACGACTTCGCTTCATGTATAGTTATTACGCAAGGTGAAATAAAACCACGTATTAGCGTCGATATAGAAAAATTTTTAGAAACTCAACATAATTACAAAATCAAATCTGATGGTCTATAAAAAAGAATTTGACATTGATAAAAAGTCATTCGACTTTGCGTCCGACCTCGCTTTTGGTCATTTGGGCGAAGATTTTATTAAGCAATTTTATCATTCGGTCATACAGGGTTCAGCCGAAATAAAAACCGACCGCTATAGAAACGGGAGGATGGTGGTTGAAACAAATCAAAACCCACAAAACGCTGTCGATGAAAAGGGCGCTCGGATTTGGAAATTGAGCGGCATTAACGTGACCACAGCGCAATGGTGGATTTACATTTACGCCATTGAGCAATCAATGATTGTCGTTTCCGTTCAAAGACTGAAAAATTACCTAAGGTCAAATCGCGAAACATTCAACGATAAAACAAAGGTTACATTTGCAAAGAATAGCGACAACCCAGCAAAAGGTTTTCTTATTGAGCCTGGGCAAGTCATGGATATGATGTATAATGAAAAATACGACCAATAGGAGAAGCAATGTCTAAAATTGCCGGAATAAATCTGGGAAACTCTAATGAATCATTTCAAGTTTTTGGCAGCCAACTAGGCGGCAGGGATGGAGCAATTACGGTTCAGCGACCTACAGCAAACATCAAACGCGAGCAGGTTGATGAATTTGCTAAGCAATTAAATATATATATTAAAGAAATTTGGGTCAATATTGAGTCTCTTGAGGTGATGAAAGAGATGATGACGATGGAAGAAGACACGGATTCAATTATTCTTGACAGGGAATTTGTAAGCGAATATTCAGAAAAAGTCAAAGACCTCAAATTAAAGTTTCAGGACATACTAAAAGCGGTCAATAGTAAGTGACAAAGAGGAATAAGTCTGAGTTTAAATGTGAAGTAAACCTAATCGGAGGCAGTTACGACGGCAAGCAATTCGGCATTGTTTCCCCTAGCCCCAAATATCTTGTTTTGGGTATGGGGTTGGAGTTGTACGAAAGGCAAAGTCCTGATATAGTTATTGAAGCAACATACAGGCACACGGACAATTGGGATGACTATAAAAAGCATCTCGAGGAACAGGTACATAAAAACCAATGACAAACCCAAAAATTCAGACTCTTAAGGTCAACGGATATCGTCACTACAAACATCCAAATATTAATAATTTGTCGGCGCCATCGGTGACATCAATAATTGACATGCTTCCCGCACCATTCCTTAGAACATGGAATAGCAAAATTACAGCAAATGCGGCCGTAGAAAACATTCAATATGTCAATGAGTTGATTCTTGCAAACAAACAAGAAAAAGCAAAACTCTGGCTTAAGGCCGCACCAGAGCGAGAACTTGCAATTGCGGCGGATATGGGAACCAAGGTCCACGAAGCGATTGAGCAAAGAATTGCCGACCCGTCAGCAGAGTATGACCAAGAACTTCAGCCATACATAGAACACTTTGACAAATTCTGTGTTGAGTATGAGCCTGAATGGCTACATGTTGAGAAGTCTGTTTTTTCAATTACGCACTTGTACGCAGGTTCGTTTGACGCAATTGCGCGCATCAGAAATAAGGTAACGATTGTCGACTTTAAGACAACCCGTTCAGGGATTAGCGCAAAAGTTGCCCTTCAACTTGCCGCTTATGCAAGAGCAGACGTAATGTTTGACGGGGACACGGAACTACAAATTCCAGAAATCCAAAGCGGAGCAGCATTGTGGCTGAGGCCCGACAAGTGGGGGTTTTTCCCACTTAGAATTGATGACGACATATTTGAAACGTTCTTGGCTTTACGCAGAACTTTTGAATGGGAATTAAGACAATCCAAAACAGCAATGCTGGCATCAACAAGTTACGAAAGGCAGTAATGATAGTTACAAAAACCACCCCAAATACATGGAATGAAGCATCAGAAATTGTTGTTTCAGAAATGATATTAAACGCAAATTCTTTTGTTGAGACTGGGGTTAATTCAACTGAAGAACGACAAGATTTTATTCTTAAAACTTTTGAAAAACTTATTGATGATGTTTTTGAATCTGAGGTACCTCAAGACGAACAAAGTCTTGACTCTATGTGGACAGCGATTGCATGGAGCGGACTTATTGGATACGCAAACGAAACAAAGGTTTCCGTCGAAGAGGCGGGAATGCATGTTCTGAGAACCGTTATTGGTAAACAGCGCATGTATGGACACGGCAACATCTCACGCTTTGGGATGCCAGGACTCGTAATTCGTCTAAATGACAAGTTAGAGAGACTGAAAAACATTCAAAAGCACGATGGTCCTGTCTTGTTTGAACCACTCAATGACACATGGCTTGACATTTGCGGATACTCCGTGATTGCAATTATGTGGCTAAATGATTGGTTCATGCTTGACCTAGATGCCATTCAGCAATAAACATCAGGTACATAGGAGAATATATGACAGCACAAGTAACGGTGGTCGGGAATCTCACTGCAGAGCCCGAGATTAAAACCACAAAAACGGGGAGCAGTGTCCTCAAGGTTGGCGTTGCAGTCAATCGGCGTTGGAAGAATAAGCAAGATGAGTGGGAAGAAGAAGCCTCTTTTTTCGACGTAAATGCTTGGGGTGAATTGGCCGAGAATGTTGCGGCCAGTCTTTCTAAGGGTTCGCGGGTCTTAATTTCCGGGCGCCTAGAGCAACAAACTTGGGAAAATAAAGAAGGCCAAAAACAATCCAAAGTTGTTTTGGTAGCCGACGATATTGGCGTGTCTTTACGTAAGGCGCAAGTTACCGGCATTAATAAAACCGGTGTGCAGGCGCAGCAACAAAAGCAAGCCTCTAAAAACACTAGTGGCTGGGAAGAAGAAGCCTTTTAACCATTCATCACTCCCCAATGGTGGTGCGAACACCTTTATCGGTGTCGGCACTATCATTGGGGTAGTTTTGTAAATATGGCCGACTTATCACTCTCTGCGTTGTAAAGGAATAAATATGGTTTTAGGAGGAGTTCTTGCCGCCTTACTCGCCGTAAGTACTTATTTTATAAGTAAATTTTTGGTGTCAACTCGAAGAGAGAGAGTTTCTCTTGCGGCATTATCTGCTGGCGGAGCATGCGTAGCAACTTCTGGATTTTTGGTAAGTTCAGCGCTTGGCTATTTTGCTGTTGGCGCTCTTTCCGTTGCGTTCGCAATTTTACTCGGCTATGAGACTGGTGAATAAAAATGGCATTTTATAAAACTTTTACAAGGGCGACCGCAAATGGATTTACGGGCATCGACGAAAAAAAACGATATGCAACAACTAGTTATAGCCGTCCCGGAGAGCCGTACAAAGATGGTTGGGATGTAGAAAGAGGAATTAATCAAGCCCTCGACAGAGTTGTATGGGTCTACAAGTCGGTTTACGCAATCGCTGCAAATGCGGCATCATTGCCAATCGGACAAAGAATTGGTGATTGGCGGATTGGCGAACTGAAGTGGGATGCTCCAATTTTAGATTTACTGAATCGTAGACCTAATCAAAATACTGATGCTTTTACTTTTAGATTCATGCTTTCTTCGCAAATTCTTCTTTCTAAAAAAGGAGCATATGTAGAGATAACGCGCAATAGACTCGGAGACGTCACTTCCCTATTTTTACATCAACCGCAATACGTATTTCCAATCCCGGACGCAGAAAAATTTGTTTCTGGATATTCTGTTGAATACCCGAATACGCCCAAAAAGGTTGTTGAGCCACAAAACATGATGTGGATTCGTGTGCCGCACCCCATTGACCCATATAAAGGACAGACCCCTCTTGAGTCTGCTGGTTTAGCAATTGAGTTTGACTACTACTCTCGAGTTTACAACAGAAATTTTGTAATCAATGACGGCAGACCAGGCGGAATGCTGATTATTAAAGGAGACATGGAAGAAGAGCAAAGCGAAGAAATTGCTCGTCGATTTAGAGGCACAACTGGTTCGAATATTGGTGGTGCAGGTCGTATCACTGTTTTATCGGCAGAAGATGCAAGTTTTATTGACACAGCAGTCAATCAGCGCGATGCACAGTACACGGAAGCAAGAATGCAAAACAAAGAAGAAATTCTTCTTTCGTTTGGCGTACCTGAGTCCGTTATAGGAAACGCTTCCGGAAGAAGTTTTGCAAACGCCGATGTTGAACTAGAAGTTTTTTGGAGAGAAACAATGCTTCCTCACCTCACTCTTCTTGAGCGGGCATTTGACATTCTGGATGACGACTTAAGTACGTGGTTTTCTTACGACCTTTCATCCGTTGCTATTTTAAGTCGCGACGACAGGGAAAGGTCGAAGTTCCACCTTGAAGAATTAAAGCAGGGCGCAATCAGCATCGATGAGTATCGTGAACTTACCGGCAGAGAAGGCGTTGGCATAGACGAACTTATGGTTCCGACGAACCTTTCTCCAGTAGTAATGTCAACCGATGGTTCTGGTCTGCAGCAAGGCGAAAGAGTAAATCCAAATCAAAGGCCAGGACGCAGACCAAACGATGCACCAGACAAGCCAGTACCTTCTTCAGGTAATGTTCCAACATCACCAAGAGTCACTACGGATAATACGGAAAACCCATCACCAAGACCAGTTTACGAGCCAGCGCTTTCTCCAATGTCTCACCAAATGGGCGACAATACAAAAACAGAAAACACAACGCAAAAGCGCACCAGACAACTAGACAGACTTGAAGCAAGCGTTACATTACAAATAGCGTCATTTTTTAAGCGTCAACAGCGAGTCGTCATCGAAAAAGCAAGTTCTAAAAAACTCAAAGAGCGATGGGATGCTGGAGAAAAAATTGTAATTAGTGATTTTTTCGACATAGATACTTGGAATAAGCAGTTAGACAGCGACGGCAAAACTTGGATTTCTGCTGTGTTCTTAGATGGTGCCATAGATATAGCGGGAGAAAGTTTTGACCGACTAGACATGCAGGGCAAAGCAGTTCAAGAACTTATCGAAGACAGGATTGCCAACCTACTTTTAGTAAATGCGACGACAGGCATGAATATGCAAAAAATGCTTGATTCTCATATTGGGCGACCACACGGCGCATTTGTTGCCGAACTAAGCAGTTGGATTTCAGATTCGTTCGCAAAGCGCATCAAAACAATTGTCAGAACAGAAGTTTCCGGGGCATTCAATGCCGGGTTGCTCTGGGCAGCGCTTCAACTTGGATACACCCAAAAGACTTGGGTGAATCTTGATTCTGCGGGCGGTCGCGAAGAGCATCAACATGTTTCGAATTCGACAATAGGCATAAGTGATAGTTTTGACGTGTCCGGGAAAAGCGTAAGGTTTCCAGGTGATTTCGTAGGGGATGGCACATCGGTCATTAATTGCCGGTGCACCCTATCGTTTGCTTAGCCTATACGCTAAGTTTAGTTAATCTGAACGCTTGCTCAGTGTAGAGTTGCCCCTAGGAGGTCAGATGGACCGCAAAAATGTTCCTGTTTCAATGGTTAATGCTATTGATAGCGCGGATGGAATCGTTGAAGCGATTGTTTCGGTAACCAATGTTGTTGACTCGGTTAATGACGTCATTGAGCCTGGCGCATATAAGAATACTCTCCGAAAGCGAAATCCAAAAGGTGTTTGGTCGCACGATACCAACATCCCGGTTGCTAAAACTCTCAAGGTTGAAGAGTTGATGCCGAACGACCCAAGATTGCCAGAAGATTTGCGTCAACAAAACGCAGGAGCATTGCTTGTAAAAATGCAATTTAATTTAAATACAAGTCGTGGACGTGATGCATTTTATGATGTTCAATTTTTTGCAGAAGAACAAGAGTGGTCAATCGGTTATTCTGTACCTGAAGGCAAGTCGACAACAGACGAAAAAACTGGTGTTCGTTTCATTAAGGCTTTGGAACTTTATGAATATTCCCCTGTTATTTTTGGAGCAGCGCCAAACACTCGTACGCTTAGCGTAAAAGATGATGTTGATATCGAAACAAACGAAGAAGAACTTTATGACGAGTTCGATGATTTCAACGAATCAAAGGCTGGAGATTATTCCGATTTAAATTTTTCAATTCCAGACGGGGTCAAAAAGCAAGCAGAAATTGGCTTAAAGTGGTCTCGCGAATATAATCGCGGTGGGACATCGGTCGGCAAAAACACTGCCAATTATTTAACTAACAACAATATTGCTGCGCCACGCAAAGTACGACATATCGCAAAGTATTTTCCGCGTCACGAAGTAGACCTTCGTACCCCTGCAAATAGTCGACCCGGTGCTGATGGTTATCCGGGCGCTGGTCTTATCGCATGGAAACTTTGGGGTGGAGATGCTGGAAGAACATGGTCTACAAAACTCGTTGAGGCAATGAATCGTCGAGACGAAAAAAATACAAACATCGAAAATCTTGAAGAAAAAGCACCTGCGATGTCTGCTCGTGTAGAAAAAGCATTGCGTAAAAAAGTTGCAGACCATAACGAGAAGTACGGAGATTCCGCAGGAAAGCGAGCCACTTACTCAATGCTTGCTGCTTGCTATCGACGAGGGGTCGGGGCTTATCGCACAAATCCAAGTTCGGTGCGTCCGAATGTTTCATCACCCGAACAATGGGCGATGGCAAGAGTTAACGGTCTTTTGTTTGCTCTCCGAACAGGACGCTTTCGTCGCGCGGCATACGATACCGACCTTCTTCCATCCGAGCATCCACTGAGCAGCCGCAAAGATGTTTATACCGATATGCCAGAAGGAAACCCTGGTTCCTTTGGTACGCCGTATCGTCCAGGCGTTGTTGGTCGTCCCGGTGCCCGCCGCCCTCGTCGTCGTCGCCCAGCCGAAGGTAAGCCGTATCGCATCTCTAACAACATGTCTGGTTGCAGCGGATACGCAGTTGTAAAAGAGGGTGAAGACAGTCCAGTCCCAGGCGGTTGTCATGAGACCTTGGCTGAAGCACGACGCCACATGTCTGCTCTTTACGCAGCAGAAAAAGCAGAATTTGAGACTCTTGAGCAAA
>Ga0049080_10000473_pt1 | contig 13682 bp, 8 predicted proteins | sample GreLakmeER15MSRF_FD_66716 | JGI IMG/M metagenome (GOLD analysis project Ga0049080, IMG submission 66716) | Freshwater lentic microbial communities from great Laurentian Lakes, MI, USA - Great Lakes metaG ER15MSRF | ecosystem: Environmental > Aquatic > Freshwater > Lake | place: Great Lakes... | reverse complement strand
ATGATAAGACCCCCGCGCAGCTAGAAGTTTGGAGGTGCAAGTCAGCCCGTGCCTTTGACTGGCTTGACTGGGCGAAGAAGGGAAAGCTCCGTGTCTTTGGGGAGAGCGAGTACGAGGACGTGAAACTCGGGGATCTCATGGTTTTCGACATGTCCCACATTGGAATCGTGACCGGACGCCTGGGTAAGAACATCCTGACGATTGAGGCCAACACGGGCGAGCAGGGCACCCGGGACGGAGAAGGAATTTTCCGGAAATCCAGGCCGCACACTCTGGCCAAAGCGTTCATAAGTTTGTTGCCGTGAACAAAATTAGGATGTACCTTCTGGTATGTCCTGTAGTTCCACCGACAAGAATACCCAGCTTCTCCGCCAGCAGATCACGGCGAACTATCAGTCTCTGAACGCGGAGCTGACGGCTTTGGAGCAACAGGTTTTGTCGCTTGGCGAGCTCGGACTTCCGGCGCTCCCGAGTGGAAATCTTTTTGTGGGGTCGGCGATTAACGTGGCTGCGGCTAAGCCGATAACCGGCGACGTTCTTCTCGATTTTAACGGCGTCACGTCTATCGCCTCGGGGGCTATCGTCAACGATGACATCAGCCCGACCGCGGGCATCGCCCCAGGTAAACTAGCTTTGGGCGCCGGAAAATTTCTTATTGGTGGAACCGGGTCAGTAGCCGCTGAAAAAGATATTACTGGCGCAATCGGAATCAGCACGGAGGGAGTCACTTCGATTGCCACCGGCGCGATTACAAACGCCCAAATTTCTACCAGTGCGGCGATCGACCCGCAGAAAGTAGCTCTTGCCTCGGGCCGGATTCTGATCGGGGATGGAACAGGTAAAGCTTCTGCCCAAGCCGTTTCTGGTGACGTTACAATAGATTCAAACGGCGTCACTTCTATCGGGTTGGGAAGAATTATTAACGCTGACATCAGCAACACCGCCGGTATTACCGCTGGCAAACTAGCTTTGGGATCCGAGAAAGTTTATATCGGTTCCACCGGCGGAGTCGCCGCGGAGCAAAGCGTGTCGGCTTTATCAGCGTTGTTCGGTATCCGGTACGTCAAGACGTGGGCCGAGCTGCAAGCTGCTCTCACGGCTGTAGGCGTGGCCGGTGGCGGCGTCATTTACATCGATGGCGTTATCGAGATTGAACCTTATTCCGCAGGGGGTTGGGATAACGGAGGTATCCATCTCAATAAGCCGAACGTTGTTCTTACGGGACCAGCTAACGGAAAGTCCGTTCTCAAACTAAAAGCAGGATCAAATTATAATGGTTTTTATCATTTTGTACTTAACATTAGCACCTCTAATGTTATAATTGAAAATATCACTATTGAAGGAGTTACGACTTCTTATAAATATCTTAACACAGCTAACCCGTATGCTCCGACTACTCCACACGGTATTCATTTTGCTAGAGGGTCTAATAGTTCAACGGGTGCCCCTGACAACCTTGGATACAGCAACGTTATTATTAGAAACGTAACATTTACTAAATTAAACTACGCGCTGTATGCAAGCGGAGCGCCAAATTCCGGTATAATCAAAAATCTTAGTTTTTTAAATAATAAGGTTAGAGATTGTGGCGGAGGAATAGTTCTTTCCTACGGATTTGATGGACTTTTAGTTGAGGGAAACAGTATTATTGGGGACGGAGCAGTTTTTGATAAGGCTAAGTTTTCTTACTACAATCCAATCTGGCTTGGGAGAGGTATTATTAATGCTCGCGTAGTGAACAATTACTGCGCCGATCACCAGCGCATTGGTATCGAGATTTTCTTTCCGTTCTCAAACGTTGTTGACCCGGCACAATTACCACATCCTGTTTCTTACGGAATTAACGGGGTTGGATTTATTGTAGCGAACAACACGGTGAAAAATATGGGGTCAATGGGGATCTCATATACAGGTGCCCGCAATAGCGTAGTCGCGAATAATACCATTCTTGATTGTGGTGATATTGGTTTGGAGCTGGTGGGAGACGATCGGAACATGAACACCGCACGTCCAGATTTAGTAATGAACGTTTTGTGTATCGGCAATACAATTAAAAACGTTTATGGTTTTGCGCGTCGTCCGAATCCTGCAGCCCCGACGATCACTGATTATGGATACTCGGCGATTCCGCTGAATCCGAATAGCGCAGTAGTCACGACTTCGCTCAGCAACAAAGTCGCTCTTGTAGGGCAAACGGCTTTTTCTACCGGAACAAAAACTTTTACCTTTAACTCGCCTCCTCAAACGTATCCGGAATTTGCTGAAGGGAAACAGGTTCAGCTTAAACGTCAGGATGATCCGAATTACGTAATGACCGGAACAGTAGATTCTAATAATGGAACTACTATAGTAATAACCATTCCTGTGGGAGGGTTAAACAAAGGAACATTGCCAGGCCCTTATGATGTTTTGCTTTGCCCTTACGGACTGCATACGCTTACTCTAGTTCCCTCACAACTTGAATGGGGCGCTAACGAGGGTTTGGTTAATAATCTACCGGTTTTTGGGGCTGAAATTGGGACGTTTTTAACTATTCAAAGTAGCGTAGGTACTACCTCGACTCTTCCTGTAGGGAACACCGAGAGAAATATTTACTTCACCGCTATCCTTAAGTCCTACGTTGTGGGAGCTTCAAACTGTACTGTTTTTATAGATAGTTCCGGACCCGGAGCCTGCAACCAAAAAACAACATGGGTAGCCGGGGTAAATAGGCCATGTACTGGTATGGCTATTGATCAGATCGACGGGGCAAAAGTAATCGGAAACACCATTGATACGGTGTTGGATTCTAATAGCTCTCAGAGATTTGGGTGCCAAATTATTGGATGTAAGAATATTATTTTTGAGAATAATTTAATAACCAGAGGCGGTGTTCGTTATTTGCAAATTAATGTTTCTAACCGCGTTATTGTGCGGAACAACGTGTTCCGCTCTGGAGCATCGGTTATGGAACGTGATCTTGTAACAAGGGCCATTACAAAACTTGGGGAAGACATATACTGGCCAGAAGATTATTTAAATAACGCTACAGTAGCCGCACCCAGCGGCCTATATACTGTTTTTGGTCCCCCCTCCCCAGAATACAGCGCCACTCTTCCGTACAACAATTGCCGTTATATCGTTAAGGACAACACTTTTGTTCCGGGGGTGAACCCCATCCGTCCGTATGTTAACGGGGGAGCCATTTTCTCAGATCAATTCTCACGTCCAGAGACTCAGTTTAACGGCGGGATTGACCTGAAGCACAACACCTTCACTGACGGGTATGACGTGACGGTGGACTTCCCGAGCCCAGTCTTGGACTACTCGCAGAAGTGGAACAACGCTTCGGCTACTACTCCGTATATCGGGTACCGATTCCATGCGGACGCGGCTCTCTCTCCCGCGTCGTCCCGGATCTTTGATATCGCCAGCGGCGACGAAACGTACCTGCACCTCCGTCGGTATACTTCAGTTACTCCTCACGACATATCTCTGGGGGAGAAAACGTTCACGATTTCAAACCCTCCCTCAAGCACAATTCCCGCAACGTATGCGTATGACAATCCCCCTTTGGATACGTTTAAGCTAGCCACTATCCCACAAGGAACGTTTGTTCGCTGCGTGTTTGGGACTTCAACCACGGGGCTTAATTTCGTAGAGGGGCGGGTAAAAACGGCGGTTTCTCCTTCACCTACCTCGACTACCTTTACTATGGACGTCACCAATGTAGGAGGCTCCGGTACTGGATTGACTGTATGGAAAATAATTTTTGATACCTCCGTTCTGTTTGTCGACAAGACCTCCAACCTGAACCTCCGCTCCGACGTGGTTTTGGATTACCACACCGGCACCAAGATCGCGACCGCCGCCACGCAGAAGCTCGGGTTCTGGGGGAAAACTCCGGTGGTTCAGCGTCCGGCAATTTCAGCGCCGACAGGAGGAGATCTCACGTCGACTCAAACCAAATTGAACGAAGTGTTGGCTGCTTTACGAGACACCGGCATCATCGCCACCTGATGGGTGAATCCGCCTCAAATCATTTGAGTTAGCCAAAATATAGTCGATACTTGGACATGGCCTGCTGTTCTTCTTGCTATTGCACTCCTTGTTCCTGTGCGCCTATTACGGGTGAGGCCGACGCTCCGCAGTGTCTGCCGCCTGGAAGCGAAGTAGCTTTGGACAGCATCGGAGGATTCGACGAGTTCAACTGTGCTCGTGCCCTGAATCCCTTCCGAGGGTTTGATTCCAAAGGAGACCCGGTCACTTTAGTCACGACTCCAACGCAGGCGGCTTTCCTTGTCCAAGACGCAGCTGGCAATTCCTGCTGGTCTGACCGACCAAAGGTGATTTTGCCGGAGCAGCAGATCGGTCTGGCTACGGCATCAACCACTCCCGCTACCGCAAACAGCATCCCCAATTTGGTCGGGGTGGATACTACCGGGCAGTGGCGGGAGGTCGCGGCTAATACTGGCCAGACTGCGTCCACGGTGAAGTGGAATCCTACTACCGGATTTACCCTGAAGCCGGACAGTAACGAGCCTAGTTTATGTACGTCTCTGACGTCTCAGATTATTCTTACCGCTGCGTCAGCCGGTCCTTATACGGCTTTTGTCGCATCGACATCTTCTTTTACCGTAGGAATTAGCGTCGTTATTCTGTCGAAAGAATATTTGGTCACCGCGCTTACGTCGACTTCTCTTACGTTGACCGCGGCCACCGCCCCATCAACTAGTTCCACTGTAGCTATTGGAACCTTTGTTTGCGGTATCGGATTCAAACCGGTATCGGGCATTGCCTCGTCTTACGTCGACACCCTAACGGGGTCGTTGACAACCAGCGGAACTACGACGAGCAACTCGCTGACCTTTGATGCGGATGTGGCAGGTAAGAAAAAGCCCGGATTGTTCTGGCGGGATCAACTTGGGCAGGTTACTTTTATTGCCGCTCCGGTAGATGCAACCACTGGGTTGATTACCCCAAACCTGACGTTAAAAACTCCATCAGTTCCAACAACTAACGGGGCGAATAAACTAGAGTTTGTACCAGCTCCCGGCGCATACACTTGGATTACCCCGACCAACATTTCGTCGTATACGTATGACGTCAGCCTTTCACCTTATGGCGGGCCGTCTACTACGCCATTGGTTTACAATTTATTTACAGCGCCCGGTTATCAAACAGGGGCTAAAATGGTAATTCTTGACTGTAAAGTAATGTTGTCTTTGGGCAACACTGCCGTTACGTCAAATGTAGAGCTGAAAATCAACGATTTGTTCATCGCTTTTGTGCAGTCGAGTTCTTCTTTTGGAAGTGCTACCGACACAAATCAAATTATCGTACCTATCCCGACCAACGGTAATTTGACTTTGGCCACGACCAAAAATGGATCAATCAACAACGCGTACAGCCAAACTATTCGAGTGCTTGGATACATCGGATAATGCTGACCTATGACTCATTTCGAGAAATTGTAGGAGTGGCCACAGCGGAGCGAACCTCCCCGGTGCTCACTCCCAGAGCATTAAATATGGAGTTCCGCGACGGGATCAAACCGCGGTATGGTTTAGCCCACATGCAGACGGTGTTCGAGGATGAGTCGGATCGTGAGTTGTTTGAGAACGGAGTCGTCCAGAAACTACACCCGTATCAGCCGTATGAGGAAAGGCCCGGCGGGTTGATCGTCATGATTTCAGGAACGATCTTCGTCTGCTACGTCTCCGGTTTTTGGTTGTACGTGAAGAAGATCTTCTCCGGTCTTCGGGATGATCTTCAAATTGGGTGGGCCGTCAATGCGTTCGAGTGGCTCGTGGTCCAAAACGGCTATGATAACCCAGTCATTTGGGACGGCCGGAATGCCGCGTTTCAGTCGAAGCCGGAGAATGGCGACATCCCTGTGGGAGGCACGATGTGCTTTATCCACCACATGATCGCCGTCGGATCCGCAGACGGAAGCGACAAGGTAGCGGTATCGGATCGCTGGCGCCAGACTCAAAGCGACAACGTCTGGAAGTTTTCCCAAACCCCGACGTGGGACAACGCCGGAGTCTTTGGTATGCACACCGACATGGGCAAGCTCATGTCCCTGATTCCTTTCCCCCAAATCAAGAACACGCCGAATGGTCAGGGTGAATTGATTCTGATGGGAACCAACGGTGCGCAGTCGCTGAATCTTCAGCTGCCTCGTGACCAGTGGATCAACTCCCAGATCCAGGACACGGTCATGACCGGCATCGGCGCCGCCAGTTATCTCGGCACGCTTTCTCGCACATCCATTTGGTTCATCGGGCAGTCCGGGCTATTCGAGTTTAAGCGGATCCAGTCAAACATCGTTCGCAACGAGGCCCTCACCTCCGAGTCCGCCGATATCCAATATTATTGGGATCAGTCCAACAGCAACATGCGGTTGACCCAACCACTTGGGTATCACGACAATAAGCTGATGATGGGATTGTACCCGGAGACAGAAACATCTTCGTATGGCCTTCATCGATTCCACAAAGCGTGGGCATCGTACGATCTATCCGAGCGGTGGCGCAACGGCGAAAGGCTGCCTCGTGCATGGTTCGGGATTCAGTGTGCCATCCGCCCGATTGAGTGGGCCTGCCTCTTGGTTAATCGGGTCGAGCGCACGTACGCGATCTCTCGCGACATCGACGGGAAGAATCGGATTTACGAGCAGACGAATCACCTGCCGTATGACGTAAAAGACGGGAAGCCGAAGACCATCATCTCGTTCTTCGACACTCCTCCGCTCGCCGGCGATCCAAAGCTTGGACTTATTATCAAGACGCCTGACCGGCTGCGCGCTGACTTTGATCGGGCTAACGGAAAAGTAGAATTTGAAGTCGAGTTTCGCACGGAAGAATCCCGTGTTTGGTATCCGTGGGGATCCGACATCTTGGAAATCGACAACACCAAGTGCGATCCGCTTCCCCCGTACGCGGGAACGGCTACAGTTCCGGAGCCGCCGCCACCGTGCGTGGAAGTCCCTCCGACCAGCTTTCGGGCGCGGATCCGCATGAAGGGACGGGCTGAAATCACACGAGTTTTAGGTGCTTTGACGACAACGCAGATTGCAGGAGAAGGATTCCCGCCTGAGATTATGTCACGGTGTGGAGACACCAACATGGTGCCCGAGGGTGCAAAAGAGAAAACTGAGATTTACCACATATGACTTACACATCTGGACTTCGCCTGCGCGTGCCTGAGCCCCTTCCTGAGTGTGAAGACGGCGAGACACCACAGCAATATTTTGCCCGGATTCTGGCGCAGACCGCCATTGAGTCCGCGACCAGCGCGGAAAACACGACCGGCGACAGTGCTCCTACCCCATTCAATTTGGGTCAGGTCCAGCTAGATGTGTCTAATTTGCAGACCGACGTCGACGAGTTGCAGACCGACATGACGTCGGCGCAGACCACGATTGCTCAGCACACTACGCAGATTGCGGCGCTTGAAGTGGAAGAAGCCTCTATCGCTAGTGGTTTAGTAGACATACCCACGTCTTCCACAACCATATCGGTTACTTTACCGGCTCTCGGTGTTTGGGATGTTATTTTGACTGCCGGTCCCTTAGACTCATTGGACAAACTTCATGTGTATGAATTGTTTGCAGATAAGTTCACTGCAAAATGGCAGACAGCTTCCGCCGCTGGAGCCACTCTCTTTTGGATCGCCCATAAACGAGCATGAATACTGTCGCTGAATATTTCCCTGATCTGAAGACGGCTGTGGGCTCAGGCGGCTCATGTTCCGTTGACGAGCTGATGCGCCGCATGAACATCATCGGCCCTGAGCTGGTGGACATGGTGGACGCCAAAGGGATGAACTGGACGTGGTCCTTTCCTATTGAGGATAACTGTGTCGTATTGCCCGCGGATATACGTACCCCTCAGCAGGCGTGGATCAACGGCGAGTCACTTGGGTTTCGGTCTGAGTGGTGGAACGGCCGGTTGGGCGGAGACATGCTGATGGATAACCAGCAGGAACTTCCTTGGAGGGAAGTCATCGACACGGGAAAACGTGTAGCTACTCAGTGCATGGTGAACGGTCGGTCGCATGATCGATTCTTTGTGGTGCCGCTCAGTAAAGAGGATGTGGGGACTCAGGTCGAAGTTCGGTATTTGAACTCTCACGGGCGTGAAATCATTTGGACTCCGACGTTAAAACAGGTCAGTAATTTTAACATTGGGGAAGCGGATGAGTCCCCTTGCGGAATCGGTGAAGTGATCAGGTTCCACAAACCACGTACCAAAGGTGCTGTAGAACTTTGGACCAAGTCGCAGGATTACGTTAAACCTCAGCCAACGACCGGCACCTCGATCCGTATTGCCATTTACGAGAAGCACGAAGAAGATCCAGAGTACCGGGTGATGAAGATCACCTCTGCCGGAAACCTTTGTGGGTCGTTGATGGTTCGCGGCAAGAAGGAATGGCGCCCGCTGCGGGATGCCTCGGACATCATTCCCTTTGGTCGTATCCCTGCGTGGAAGGCGGCACTAGCCGCCGAAGCGGCGATGGGCAACCGTCAGTTCCAAGAGATGCGCCAGTTTCTAGCTGAGTCAGTTACCTTCTTGGATCAGGAGGCATCCGGCTACCGGCCGCGGGCCACGTCCCAGCCGGTCTCGATGATTACTCCTTGGATGACTTACCGCAAAATTTCTCGTCCTAACCGGACCGTATGAGTGAATTCCGCCCCTTCTTCATCGTTGGCCTGCCCCGCAGCCGAACTGCTTGGCTGGCGAATCTACTGACCGTCCCTGGTCAGTCGTTCTGTTGGCATGAAGGGGAAGTCGGGCACGGGAATCTGGAGCACTTGGTGGAGAAGATGAAGCGGCGGCCGGAGTCCCGTGTAGGGAATGCCTCGTCCGCGATTGCCTGCTACGGAGACGATATCTTTCGGCTTCTTCCAGAGGCTCGATACATCATTATTGAGAGGGATCCGGAGTCAGCCAAGCGTGCGTCGATTGCTGCAGCCAACGATTACGTCGATGTAGATTTGATCTGGCCGCACATTGTTGAAAAGTTCAATGCGTTTATCGAAAGTTTGTCGGAGCACTACGTTTTAAAAATACGTTACGAGCAGCTACATGAAGAAAAAACGTGTATCAATATCTGGGATTTTGCGACAAGTGAACTGCCTTGGGATTCAGAGCGGTGGGAGATGCTCTCCGAGCTTAACGTTCAAGCGAATGTGGCGGAGAGGGCGGCCAAGTGCGCGATCATGCCCGCGGGCAAATCGAATCCGCCCACACAAAAACCCGTCGCAGCCGACATAATTCCTGACTGCCACGAGGAATACTACCGGATTCTCTCAGAGTTTCTCCCGACCCAGGCTGTGAACTGGGTGCATCAAGCCTGTCGCATCGCAAAGTTTTGGGATCACATTGTCGACGGCGATCCGATTTCCAAACTGGAAGCGGAGATGAGTTTCCAAGCGTTACTGTTTGATTGGCCTCAACTCCCTTTTTACCAAGACTTTGGTCCCCAGCTGCGAGCGGCTATGCGGCGAAGTATTTCTGAATGGAGAAATGGAAATGCGTGGGATTTATGTTATCGTTTACCAATGATGGCGGCTATTTCTGTGGGAGACATTGAAAAATTCCACGAGGTAGCGCCTAGTCTAAAAGAAGTCATTTATCAAATCATCAACGAGGATATTTTATGCCAGCAGCATTAATAATGGGAATTGGAACCGCAATTTCAGCGGGATCCGCTATTTCGGGAGCTGTCGGTTCTCGGAAGGCTGCGAAAAATCAAAAGCAGGCATTTGCCGCTGCTGAGAAAGGCGGTGCCTTTGACCCTCTGGTCATCGCAAAACCTCAGCGCCTTAAAGTACCCTCGGTTGGTGGGATTATGGGTCAGTACCGCCAAGACGTAACGCAAAATTACGGTGGGTACGAGGACATCGCGCGGCAGTTTTCTGCTTCTGAGCAGGCGGCTAACCGTGCGGCTACTCAAGCGGCGAATCCGAATTACTACAATATTTTGCAGCAGCTGTCGAACACGGCGATGCAAGCTGGTAAAGGGATGCTTCCCGCGGACGTGCGCCAGCAGATTTTGCAGAACGCGAATGAGGACGCCTACCTCAAAGGATTTAGTTACGGGAAGAGTGGCGGTGGCGGCAACGTATACGCTGGCGGAAATGACGCTGCGGCCAATATCGCTTTGCAAAACTTGGGTCTGTCGAGTCTCGATATGATGAAGTATGGCAATGCTCTTGGTCAGGATGTGTTGAGCCAGACTCGGGCGTCTCGTGGTCGGGTGACGTCGGCAATGGATGTGGCTCCTCAGCCTGCATTGTTCCAGCAGCAGATGGGGAATGCGGCGATTGCGGATTATAATTACCGCACGGATCAAGCCACGTATCGGGCTGGGATGCAGAATGCTCCTCAGCAGGCGGCGCTAAACAAGCTGACGTTTCAGACTGGGGCACAAACCAACCAAGCTGCGATTGGGCAAAGTAGCAACCGCATGGCTTTGGAATCTCTCACGGCTCTAGGCAATCTGTACGGGAATACGGCGAACATGGGGTCTCAAGCTGGAGGAGGAGAATCACTTTTCGGAGGCTTGACCAGCAAAGTTAAGAATCTATTCGGAAACCAAGACTACATGTCGGGCTTTGGTTCAGATCCATACAGCTTCAGCGAGTACACTCCTAGGAATTTGTCTAGCCGTCCCACACTTCGCGGCGGCTACTAGTCTTTTTTACCATGCAACTTTCTCCACGCCAATATCAAGTTGACCCAACGGGGGCGGCTTACGTTCAAGACACGCGTCCGCTGATGGCTGCGATGGGTGCCCAAGCGGCTACTCAGATCGAGGGCAATCGGATGATGCAGGAGACGATGCAGAAGGGCATGCAGGGAGTGGAGAATTTTGCGGCGAGGCGTCAGCTGGCAGCGGCTCGGGCACAGCTCGGCACGTTGGATCCCGAGGCTGAGAACTACGGCCAGCAACTGTCCGGCTTAATTTTGGATAACCCGTTGGCGTTCACCAATCCAAAGACTGCTCCAATTGCCAACATGGCGTTCAAGCAGGCGTCGGATGAGAACCAAGCCAAGCTGGCTCGGAAGTACAAACTGGAGGACATGGCCACGCAGTTTGGTTACCAGAAGCAGCTGGCGGCTATGAGAATAAGGGAACAATCTGCGGCGTATCGTCTGACCCCCGAGCAGAAGTTCATGTCCAGCCAAGAGGGTATGTTCATTCGGGAAGAACTCAGTAATATAAATCGTCAGGAAACATCTCTCCGTCAATCTATGGTAGGGAAAAGTAAAGCCGCTCAACGGGAAGGAGCCCGGCAGCTTTCAGAATTTAGTAAAAAAAGAGACGGTTTGCTCGCTAGAAGCCAAGCTGTTGCGGCATCTTTGAGCCAAGATACAGACATCGATTCAACTTTGAATTCGGACAATTTTACCGTAGCACCTACTGGTAGCGCCGCTCCTTTGCCTCCCGCGTCTGCTCAAACCGTCACCGGCGGCGCAGGCAACGGGCCTGAACTACCTATGGGAGAGGCGAATGTATCTGACGTATCTCCTAGCCTATTTTTCACAGACGCGGACGGAGCCCCTTTTGAATCAGCGGATATGCCAGTCGCCCCCGTTACTCAAGCCGCAGTTGCTGTAGAAATGCCTACCCGCCGGGCGGAGCCGGTGCTTCCTGAGGCACCGATCCCCAACCCACCTTTGGATATGTTCGCCCGGGATCAGTATTCCGAGCCGGTCTACCCGCTTCGTCCACCTGTTTTGTCTGACGAGCAGAAGCAAGCAGCTCAGCAAAAGAGTGACGCTGAAGCGTTCCGTCGTGAAGTTAACTGGGAGAATACGCCTAGTCCGGTTAAGCAGCAGGTCGTAACCAATTATGTTGCTCAAGATCCTGTTATCCAATCGATGGAAGAAAACTTATTGAAATTAGAAAATGAGGCTAAATTGAAAGAAGAGATTTTAAAAACAGCTCGCAGTAAATCTGCAGGAGCTGTGCCCGAAGAAATAAACGCCGCGCTGTCCTCTTATGCTCAGGCAGATTTAAACTACTCGAAAGAGAAAGGCGATGTGGATGTTGCTAAAGGTCAACTAACCTTGGAACTTCTACAAAGCAACGATCCATCCTCTCTTATTGAAACTCGGATTCAGGATCGTGTGGAAGGTGGTGTGCGCAAATCCCAGATGAACGCGGCGTTGCTAGCGAAGCAAAGAGAGATTGAACTCGCTGCTGCCCGGAGAAAAACTGCGGGGGACGCTTCAAAAACATCAACTCCTCAGGGAGAACTTGATGCTCTGCTTGGAGGAAAGAAAGACGCGGCCTCAAGAGTTGTCCAAGAAACCGATCAGCAATGGACAGACGCTAAGCAAAAAGTTACCGAGTCCATCGGTGGCGAGAAAACGTTGGCTAAGATCGCTTTCGATACTTTTGAAAGAGACTATGGCAGCGACATTCTGTTGCCTAGCGGAGCGGAAAATGTCACTAGAAAACTTCGTTTGGAAAATGAAATCCGGAAAGCTTTGGCGGATAAAGGATTGACGGGTGACGCGTTCTCCCAGAAAGCTGAGCGTTTTGGATCCCAAAACGTATCGTGGGATGACGTGATCAGCTCGCTAGCCGACGAGCTTCTGGTTAAGTATACCGGTGCTAGGAACCAAGCTAACATTCCAGCAGGGCAGCCTATTAACCAACCCGTCAGACCAGCTTTGGGTAACACCAACGTAATCCCAAGATAGACACACTTTTATGCCCGAAGTTGAATATACAAGTCCTCGATCTGGTCGTGTGTACGGTTTTCAATGGGAGAATTCCGCCGAGGAATTAACCCCAGAAGACTACGACGTGTTCGCTCGGAAAGTAGAGCAGCTGGAAACCGGCACCGAGCAATCGGCTGTCGGCGCGATGGCTAGCTCTGCCGCCCAAGGACTGACTAGTATTCCAGGCACCGTTGCTCAAGGTGTTGGTGCGCTTACCGGGCTCACCGATCTGGAGCAATCAGGAAAATACTTCGCGCAAAAAGCTCGGGAGTTGACGCCGATTGACCCGATGCGTCGCAACGATCTTTCCGTGGAACTTGCTGGCGCCGCGGGTCAGGCGGTTGGTCAGTTGGGCTTGGCCTTGGCTACCGGCGGTGGATCTTTGGGAACGTCTGTATTGTTGGGGAGCGCGGCGGCAATGGGTGCCGCTAGTGGGGCTGAATCGGCTGAGGCTCGTGGGCTTGAAGGAGCTCGCCGATATGGAGAAATTTTAGGTTACGCGGGTACGGAAGTTATAACCGAACGACTTTTTGGTCTCGGATCCAAAACGTTTTTTAAACCCGCGGCCGAAGCAGGTGGTAAAGTTGCTAAGACAGCCAAGACAATTCTGGGTGAAGCCGCCGAGGAAAGTCTTGCCGGATTCGGAACCAACGTCGTCTCCAATTTGACGGCGGTCGGTTTGGATATCCCGAGCCCGGATCTTTTTACGGCTGAAGCGTTCAAGAGCTACGCCCGTCAAGGATTAGCCGGGGCGGTAGGCGGTACCGTTTTCGCTGGCGCTCAGCTGGCGATGGGGAAACAAGCGACGCAGGAATCGATCACGCGGAAGTTTGCTACTGTTGACGGAGAGCGGAGAGAAGTCACAAACTTGACCGACGAAGAATTGGCGGCGGCGGGAGTTGATGCTTCGACCATCGAACAACAGACGTTTGTGTCACCGATCGACGCCGAGGCAATCAA
>Ga0049080_10000470_pt1 | contig 13712 bp, 16 predicted proteins | sample GreLakmeER15MSRF_FD_66716 | JGI IMG/M metagenome (GOLD analysis project Ga0049080, IMG submission 66716) | Freshwater lentic microbial communities from great Laurentian Lakes, MI, USA - Great Lakes metaG ER15MSRF | ecosystem: Environmental > Aquatic > Freshwater > Lake | place: Great Lakes... | reverse complement strand
TTTCTTCCGAGTCATAATTTATGGAACCAAATAAAGTTCCTAAAATTTTTGAATTTTGTTGTTCATTTTCCATACGCAAGGTATTTATGGTAAGATACACAAAAAAAATGAATAATCAACTCAGGGAGGATTTAGCTGTTTGGTTCGGAACCAAAAAGAAAAAAAAGGGAACCAAACAACCACAAGGACCTTGGGTTAATATTTGTAGAAAAAAAGAGGGTGGTGGACATCCACCATGTGGGAGAGGAGATACTGACAAAGGTGCGTATCCGAAATGTAGAGCTAAAGGAGTCGCATCAAGAATGACTGACGCTCAAAAGAAAACCGCATGTCAACAAAAAAGAACTGCAGAAAAAAAAGACACACAATCAGGAAAAGGTCAAAAACCTGTATACACATCATATAAACCCAAAAAAACTAAAAAAAATGAGGCTATGAGAGCCATGATTAAAAATCTTCTGCAGGAAACAATAAATAGAAAACAAATGCTTGAATTAGGGACTTTAGTAGAATTGGAACATACTAAAAATCCTACCAAGGCCAAAAAAATAGCCAAAGATCACTTGGATCAAAATTCTAAATATTATTGTCTTATGTTTAGAATAGGACTAATTGATGAAAAAGACGCCAAAAAAATGGCCAAAGAAATATGTCCTACGATTCAAGAAAATGAAGAATACCTCTGAGTGAGTATTTGATATTTTGGGTTATTTTTTTTTCCATCATAGATCTTTTTAATTCAATTTTTTCATTGAATCTGTCTACGAGTTTGCCGTGTAGAAATTCGTTCATAAATACTGTATAAGCACAATGGTCATTTACAATATTCACATTAACTGAATCAATAGTGACAAACAAATTTTTGGACTCGTTTTTGATGTACCTTTTATTTGTGATAGGTGTCATTAAAAGTTCACTCGATTCATCGTCAATCAAATTCATACAAATTTTGAGAGCAATTATTTCGTAACGAGACTCCATTTTGGGCCTATAATACCTCAGACCTTGGATATAAATTTTTTTGAAGTACCTTTTGATTTTCAAGTATAATTTTTTCATGGTTTGGTTTAGTCCCACAAATATAATAGACTTGACTGAATAATCCAAATCAACAATAGGGTGGTGAACATCTTTTTTTTCCATCCAAACCTTTAACTTTTCCTTTACATACTTGCACCGCATAGCCGTTAGCATAGGCACTTGGATATACATCAAATTTTGCTTTTGCTGCCGATTTACCTCTTGCACATAATTTTGTTCCTGTTTTTTTTCGACCTTCTTGAACCTGTAGTTGTTTACTATCTGATCTCTCCTCTAAATATTTTATGTACATTTCCAAATCATTCATACCAAAATAATCAATATTATTTTCATTGAACCATTGTAAGACTTCTTGCCAACTTATGTCTTTCTTGATACTTTTAAGACACTCTATTGAACTTTTCATATTGTTAGTCAACATTGGTTGTTCCTGTATCATATTAGTTTCATTGTTGAAATTATTCTTCATAAAATCATACACTTGGTCAATCGATTCTGTTGATGACGCAACATGATCCTGAGCCCAGTCGTGACCATCATCCAATAGTTGTTCTACCTTATTTCTATCATATTTTAACAATTCATTTGCTTGATCCCTAATTTGTTCTAAATTAGAAAAAAACATATATCTGTCTTCTTGTTCTGATACTAATTTTTCTAATAATTTATACTGACTTTGGTTTAAAATAATTTTTTTCATTTTTGGTTTACTATTTGAAAAGTTAATTGTCTTTTATAAGTATCTTTTTGTCCAGAAGTATTCACTTTGATGTCAACGTAATATTCATTGGGTATTTTATCTCTTGTGTCGAAAATAAAATAATACTCGTTAGGAGTTCGGTTTATAGGTGTCCACCCTTGAACTTCTACTTCTGTTTGTCCTTCTCTTACATATACTCGGTACTGAGCTTCTATGTTTTGTAAAACATATGCACTTGAATATGCTTGTTTTATTACCACCATCACTTTTCGTATGTCGGTATTTACAATTTTTTCATTTTGTTTGATACCACTAAAATCAAACCCATACAATAGTGGGTCTTTAGATATACTACCAATCTGATAAAATGCCGAGGAGGATTGTAAAACGAATTGGTTTTCAACATCATCAAGATTATTACCTTGTGCGATAATATTTGTCCATTTATCTGTAAATTGACAAGGAGTATTGTAACCCGATAAAGGTGGAATTACAACCTCATAAACACCCTTGGTTACCAAACAAGTAGTCAAACCTGTATAACCTGCTATGGGTTCATCATCAGGATCCAAAATGTCTACAATTGGATTTTGATCTAAATTTAGATAATCACCATTAGCAAAAATATACAAGTACAATTTGTTTGTTCTACCTTGTACAAAGGTGACTCGATTGTCTTCAATCAAATCATCAAATGTGGTTTGTAAGAATGGTTGATAGAATGTTTGTGTATGTCTTGTAAAAAACCCCACAGAATACGTTACGGTGAGTCCTGTGATGTTTTCTATTTGAGGGACGTATGCAATCCCCCAACCCGTAGAACCTGTCGTAGAACCCGTTATAATCGAATTTATTTCGTGGGTCATATCAAAATTGATATCTTCGTTTCCAAATTCAAAGTGTTGAGTATCAACAATAGTCAAAGCGGAATAATTTAATCCTGTATTACCCGTACTAGTATTGTTGTTACTGTAAATGCCAGGCAAAGACCAATTTGTAATTGTAGTTGTTTGATACCAATTTGATGGTCTTGTAGAAAAATTCTTATTGTAACCCCAACTATCTAATGCGGGTGTATCCACATAATCGTATCCAACACCTTCATCCCAAGTTTGTGTGTTCCCTGTTGACCCAGAAGATTTTGGTATTCTAAAAAGAATTAAGTCAAATGAAGTTGCTCTTATCGATTGATCGGAAGCTTCTGTATTAAGAAGATCGATATCAAAACTTGAAGTGTTGGTCATCTTCAAGGTGTGGGTCATAGCGGATGTACAACCTGTGGATATAACACCTGAAGCTATGTTTTCCAATAATGGATCAAGATCTAAATCAAAGATAAACCTTGTAAAACCATTTGGGGCTGTTGTTTGAAGACTCGTACCATAAAATAATTGCATTACGGGGTTTCTACCCGTATTTACAAAACTAGTCTTTTGTATGGTATTATTTTTTAATAAATAGGAACGGAAAATTGACATTCATGTATTTTACTATAAATATCAATTTATTCGGATATTTTCATTAAGAGCTCTAAATCTCCATGGAAAAGAAAATAAATCTGATTTTTTGTCACCAGCCCAAGTGAGTGATGATGGTGGTAAATTAGCATGTGAATGTACGTGGTTTTGTAAAAAACTTGATATTTTTTCCAAATAATCAAATAATATATCACCTCTTACCATTGCATACGTGTTAGGTAAAACGTTTTCTTGTAACTGTTGTTGTGTAATCCCCATCATAGTATTTGGGTTAGAGGATAATTTTGGATCAAAAACTATGTTCCCCGTTCTGTGAGACATCATTACTAAGGTATCTGCCGCACTCATCATAAACGTACCAAAAGATGCCTCAACTGTTTTTGGGGTAATAGTTTCTACAGATATTTTAAATGGTTTACCGATGACACCTTTAGAACTGACAAGTGCAAACGAGTATCCTTTTGGGCCTTGTCCTGGATTTAAAGTTATACCACCAATAAATTTAGCCGCGTTAGAAAAAACCACAGGATCGTCAACATTCGAACCAGGTTTGAGTATTTCTCTTACCGTTGAACTTGGTCTGTATACAAACGGAAATCTATCATTTCCAAGTGTAACTCCATTTGTAGTAGAACCTTCATTTACTTGATTGATGAATGAATTAATTGATTGAATTACATTTTCTGAATTTAGTCCAAAAAATTGTTGAGAATCTATAACAAATCTACTGTCATTTAGATCAGTTTCATAATTAATATTATCAGTCAATGTTTTTTGCGATGGTCTAAGTTTATACAAAATAATATCACCAGTGAACGCATTTTGTGCATTGTCTAAATTATAAACATTCCACTCAATCAGATAGTTTGTTTGTTCATTGACAACATTAGTTGTAATTAAATCTTGTGATTTTAACTCGACAAATTTTGTATCAAAACTAGATACTTGAATGTATGCTCGTTTTTCGTTTGCTAAAGGTCTAGTTTTGGGATTTAAATTTAAAGTTTTTCCAGCTCTTATGAGAACGCTATCTGGTTTTACAATAACATCAGATGTCCCTCTTCCTAAAATTGAAACATCACTCAGTTCAGGAAACACACCAAAAGTTTGTGTAGGTTTTATTATTTGTCCAGATTTATCTTTTAAAGCTAAATTAGTTTTGATTCTATACCCGAGTGATGTATTCTTAGCGGAAGCTTGCCCATTTTCAAACTTTAATGTCATAGGACTTGAATATGCTCCCTGTACGTAATACGCATCTTGAAACCTTCTTTCACTATTTTGTAATATAACACTTATCCTTTCCCCAACAGCGGGAACCTGTGAAATAAACATAGGTAATAGTGGTAAAACCACGAAAGGATCCTTTTCAGTGAATTCATCCTTACCTTCTTGAAAATTATATCCCTCTAATACAGATTCTACGTTTTGGTCAAATGGGTAGGCTCTAACCCTACCGAGCATCATAGGATCCTGATTGTTAATGACAGTCGCAGGATATAATATTTTACTCATAATTGTTTCTCAAATTATATTCGCTTAGTACTTTATTGTATAGATTTTCAACATTATCTAAATGTAAGGATAGATTTATAATCATTTGTTTTGTTTCTTCAAAATCTTCCGATAGAAAATCCATGGCTTGAATTAATTCACTATTACCACTAGATTTTATTTCAGTGATAATACTATTTAATTTATCAATATCTATTTTTGAGGAGTTAATCATATTATAAATTTAAACCATAAGCAGTAAATGGTGGTTGTTGGTTGACGACAAGTCCTACAGATGGTGGGGGTACTATGAATAGTTTGGTTTTAGAATTTAAAAAACGTTCGGTTTCCATACCTTGTTGTGAACTAAAAAATGATTGTACTGTCAAATTTGGTTGACCGTCTGGCATTGGACCAGTGGGTATACCTACTTTTTGAAATTCCTTTATGGTTTGTAATTCTGCTCTGACTTCCGAGTATCCACTCCTAAATCTAGCTAGGGGTAATAAAATTGAAGGAATTTCTATACGTGAGCCTGTTAAGGCAATATCAAAAATGGATTGAATTTCATCAATAATACTTTGACATCGTTTGTAATCACCAATCAATTTTGTAATTAATCCACCCACAGTTAGTAATTGAAGAATTATCGCATATTTTTTTGTTGTCGCATTTTTTTGTAATTCTCTAATAATTACTTTCAAAAGTAACACTAATTCTTTTTTTATTTCTTGTACCAATATTTTAATAAATTTTTCGATGACTCTAGTAGACAAGTTGATAAATAGTTTACTGAAAACTTGGGCGAAATCTACCAAATTATTTACTTTATCAAAAACTTGTCGATAACTAGTAAAACTAGCGGCAAACATTACATAAAACCCAAATAATATTTTTGGTGTAATAAGTGAGGAAAACATGGCTTTTGGGATTGCTTTGAGAAGTTCTGTGTCAACTACCAATCTAAGTTGAATCCCTGGTATCATTACATTATTTTGTAAATTATTTACAAAAGCATTTTCTACTTGTTCAAAAACTTGAAGAATTTCATCAGGAGTGGAAGCGTTGAGAATATTCAATATTTCGGAATTTATTTGTTCATTATTAACAGGTAGTTTTACATTAGAACAATCCTGAAACTCCACAACTCCCTTTTTTAAATTATCAATCGTATAATCAATTTCTCTAAGATCAATATCTGAAAATTCAAAAAAAGATGAGTCCACATTTTGTGTCGGAGAAATTTTGGATATTCCTGATACGTCAATTTCTTCCCGATTATCAAAACACAATCCTAAAACTCTTTCTATCAATAATTGCCACTTAGTTTTTATTTCAAGTTGTTGAGATGATAAATTCGATTGTATACTCACAGAACCACATATTATATCAAAAATTTGTCCGAGTAGATTTTGAAGATTGACTACTTCTAATGTACTGTAATAATCTGTCAGAAATTGGGATATAACATTTTTTCCATTTAATCTGTTGATTAAATCTACTTTATAAAAATTACCTTGGTTACCTAGATTATCTGTGGTTGTGTATTCAACATTGAATAAAGATTGATTTGACACTCCATTATAGAAATTTCCAGTAGTACTCAAATAGGATTGACCTGGTGTTTGAGTAAGTGCATATAAATCTTTGTTGAATGGTTCTGTGCCGTTTATTTGAGTATTGAAAGTAGTTCCAGTTTCATAGTATATTTTACCTATCAAACTATCAGGATCATTTTGTAAAATACCAAATAAATCTAAAGATTGTAAAGGAATATAGATAGACGTGGTATTCGATCCAGTTTGATTTAAAATATTAGAAATGTCATTACCCAAAAAAGTTTGTTCTTGGGAACAACCGAGTTGGTTAATAACCTCATCTAACAAAACTTCAGGTAATTCTGATATAGTTTTGTTAAATGAACGAACAAAAATCATTTTGAGTGAATCTATTTTTGATTTCGGATCACTTACTTTATTTTTACTTTTGTCTACTACATTTTCAAATCTATTTTTGTCAGGACTGACACCACCTTCGATACCATTTCCGTTTTTGGTTATTTGGTTTGTTACGTCTTGAATAGGAATGGTTTTTAAAGTTTCAATAAGTTCTTCTAACTTATTTTTGACTTTTCTTTGGTATTCCTTTTTTTGATCTTGAATTTTTTTGACTTGTTCAACAATTTTTTTCTTATCGATTTCTAAGTTTACTTGTCTTTTTTTTACAAGTTCTTCTTGTTGATTTTGAACTTCGTTGTAACCAGAAACAGCCTCTATTTCATTTCGAAGTTCTTGCCATTGTTCGTCATAAACACCACCCATTTCATTTGGTCATTTTATATTTGTCGTCTTCTAATGATTCAACATCTTTTAAAATAAGAGATTGTAACATTTCTTCGTCAATATCGGTTAATGACATATCAGACTGTTTATTCACTGATTTTTCCCAAATTGTTGATTGGAGTTTAGCTAAAGTTAGTTTTTTTTCGACAACATCATTTATGATTTTTTGTTGTTTTTCTAATACAGGACCAATACTTTGCATATCCTCAGGATCTTTCAAAAATGATAACATTTTATTCTGAACTCTGATTGCGGTAGTTCTTTGTTCAACAAGTTCATTGTAAATTTCCTGAAGAAGAGCAAGAACTGAGTCCTTGGATAAATTAATTTCTTTTTTTCTAGCTGTTGCCATAACAAATAAATAGTTTAAAAACGATTATTAATCGATTAGTTTGTTCAAAACACTTAAATACAATTTTTTAAACTTTTTCATCGACGATCGTATTTCTTTTGTATTAAGATTTGTCATTTCTCTAATCGAGAGGAGTATGATGTTTTTATTGTATTTGTTATTTTCTGTACCCTCAAAGTTTGTTTTATAGTTTTCGAATAGTTCTAAAAGTGATATCCCTAACTTTACTTCATTTTCTGATAAATTACCCGATTCCAAATATAATTTAAGATCTGTTATAAATACTTGTATGATGTCATCGGCTTCTGTTTTTTCATTTTCCAAATAATAAATCATATCTGGTCTATTCTCTAAAGTAGGTGAAATATCTTCATAAGACACATTTCTATTGGTGTCTTTTTGGTCTTTTATGATTTGACCCATCAAATAATTTTTACATATTGTCCCAAAGTAAGAATATGCTTTTTTATTTTTAGCTGGTTTGAATTTCTCAACTTTAGTCATCAAAAAACCATGAGTATCATTATGGATTTCAATAAAATCCATATCTTTACGATACAATTTATACCTCCTAATAATGGAGGATATCATTTTATCTAGGGGACCCTTTAAATAGGTATTATAGATGATATTTCTTTCTTCAGCCGAATCTGTCTGAAGAAATTTAAGGACAGCATCTTCCTCCCTCTGATCAAAATAATTTTCTTTCGAAACCTTTTTAAGTTTCTTATTTTCTATATTCTCGATGGACATTAACCCATTTGTGTATCAAACTTTATGTTTCTGTCATCTTTGAAATAAAATTCTTTTTTAGCCGCGGCAATCCAAAATTTGACTTCATCTTCTGTCATCGTAGTAGTACCATTTTTGTAGTTCCAAAAAATAGACCCTTCTCTCATAGTGGTGTGCTTGTATCCTATTCTTGGAATTGTCATAATTTTCGCGGAATTATATGTCATTCTTAAAAGAAATTCATACACGAATGTCAATTTCATCGAGGGTTTAAATCCTCCAATTTCCAAATAATTAGATTTTTTAACTACACAACCCGATGTCTGAAAATTTTGATACTGTAGTAGTGTTTCGTTGGATAAATACCCAATTTCTTGAGAGAAATTAGCAGCAAAAGTGGCTTCGTTAGTAAACCCTAAAAACACTCCTTTATCATCGACATCCACAACTATAGGTAGAAAAACATCCACCTCAGGATAGAATTTGATATACTTTTGGACATTTCTAAACCAAACATTAGAATACTCGTCATCAAATTCAAGAAAACTTACATATGTTGACTGAGCATTTTCAATACCATAATTAAGTTGTGATTGAAAATTTGGGGTTTCAGTGTAAAGTAATAATTTAACATTCAAATTATCAAAATTATAATTTTTTAGTTTTTCTACTAAAGTTTCTTCTTCAGTATGAACAATTATTAACTCATTGAGTGAAACCTCTTGTATTTGTAGAGATTTAATCGCTTTGTCAAAGTATTCATCAAAATCTCTAACCAATCCTGATTTTATAGGTAAAATAACACTTATATCTAAACTTTCCATTTTATTTTTGATTTAGTTGGTTTAATTGTTGAAAGAAAAATTCTTTTCTTTTCATTTGAAACTCGTTAAATATTCTGACAACCTCAGTGTCGAATTCTTCAGTCATTCTGTAACTACTTGCTGTAGTTTCACCTTCACTATACAATGTGGGTAAAACACTATCCTCTAACCATGTTTGTGCAAAATCAGCAATAACATCGACAATTTGTAATGTATTTTCAACCCATACACCATTTTTTTCATTCATCCATTCAGGTTTCAAATTTGGAATTTTACCTATTACTGGAATTCCTGACGCCATACACTCTATAGGGAAGGTACCAAACGATGATGTTGAATCTAACCATACTCCCAAAAACGCATCATTCATAGCATTTGCAAACTCTTCCTCACTTAAACCTCTAAGGTCTCTAAACGTGAAAAATCTAAATTGAGGATATTTGAGATAAAAACTTTTAATTAAATTAAGTCCTTCCCTCTGTTCTCTAGTATGAACTAAAATAATTGGTTTTGGTGGGTGAGTCTGTTTCACAAAACAATCTGAAATTGTAGGTCTAATGATATCGAAAGAAACATTTCTCATTATTTTCGAGATTTCTTCTTTTTGAGTCTCCGAAGTAGCAATACATTTATAAAATCCGTATTGTTGCCATGTTGCCCCTGGACTCAAAGTTTCTAAAACGTGATCATACGCCTGACAAAGAACAATCTTACCACAAGGTAAATTTTTAACTTGTTCCATAACAAATCCGAAAATTTCAGGAATTACCAAAATATCTTCAGGAGCAATTTGTAAATTTGTACCTTCAATCACTTGAAACTCTAATCCTTCGTACTTCCTAAAAGACCAACTATCTATTGGCATATAATCAGGTTTTTCATACAACATAACAATTTTATATCCATCCTTACTTAAGGAACTAGCAATGTCATAAATGAATCTAATAGATGCTTTTGCATTTCCTTTAGTGTCTTGAACAAAGAAATATATTTTGTTCGATTTGGTATCTATGTTGTAAAGAGACCTCTGTAGATTTTGTTTTAAATCTTCACTCATTTTGTTATAGTTTTTGAATAAATTTATTGAATAACATAGTGTTCCACGCTAATCTGAAAGAAACACTTAAATCATTAGATTTTTTACTTGCGATCATTTTTTCATCAACGGGTTGCATTTCTGAAAAAATTACATCTGTTAAAGTTTTTACTATTTCAAACTTAATTACGGAAATATGTTGATTTTCACCTGTTCCCGAAAAGTCTGGCCTGTCTATAAAATTATCAATTGCGTTGATATTAAGATAGTATTGTTCTCCTAAAACGTCTAGCATCATATTAAATTTTTTACAAGTTCTGAAAGTTCTGTAATCGAACTTATAGAATATTTTATTTTTATATCAGAATTATAAGGTTTTTCGAATTTAATTAAAGTTTTATTTTTGTTAATTTGTAATAATTCGGGGTCTGTTGTTAATAAAATATCAAATTCTTTCCATATTTTGTTTTTGGTTTTGTTATTATAAAAAACAATTTTTTCAATTTCACATCCGAATTTGGATACGAAGAACAAGGTTGCTGGTTTACTTTTACCTACTTGTTTTGAAATTAACAAAAACTCTACTTTACCAAAATACTCTTTATAAATTTCATTTAAAATATGAAATGTACCCATCTCAGTTGATGGAGCATGTCCAAAAATTTGCATAGTAAATTCGTTGAACATAAAGTTATAATATTCGTCGTCATTTTTAAAATTGAAATGATTTCGGTAATCATTAGTGTTATAAGGTTTATAGATTTCAAATTTGAAATCATCATCGACCAACTCTAATTCATCAATAAAGAACTTTTGATAAATTTGTTCTATTTTTTCGAATGTATCCCTTAAAACACCTTCTATATCAATTGCTATCCGAACTTTTGCCATACTTTTTTTTGTTTACCATTTCTTGAATCCAAGTGTAAGTTTTTTTCATACCATCTCTTAAAGTCATAGAACTTTCCCATCCAACTTTTTCTTTATAAAGTTTATTGTCTGAATTTCTACCTCTCACACCAGTTGGACACTTGAATCCGTATTTGTTTACAAATTCATCACCATCAATGTTTGTGATTTTTATATCTTTACCTGAAATATCTATAGCGATCTGAGCTAATTCATTTATTGAAACCATTTCTTCCGATCCGATATTAACTGGACCTGTGAAATCACTTTTCATAAGTCGTAAAACAGCTTCTACACATTCTTCAACATACAAGAAGGAACGTGTTTGTCTTCCATCACCCCACACTTCGATTTCGTATTCAGGTCTCGTTTGGCCTATTATTTTTGTAGCGTCATCTATTTCTGCAACTTTCCTACACATGGCCGCTGGTGATTTTTCTTTACCACCAAACCATGTTCCTTGAGGGCCAAAGATATTGTGAAATCTAGCAATCCTAACATTCAAACCATAATTTCGCGCAAATGCGAGAAATAATCTTTCAGAAAATAATTTTTCCCATCCATATTCTGAATCTGGATTTGCGGGATATGCCGATGATTCTTCACAATTTGGGTTGTCAGGGTCAAGTTGGTTGTGTTCAGGATACATACAAGCAGAGGATGAATAAAACAATTTACCAACTTTTGTTTTCACACATTCATGAGCAACATTAAGATTTATCATCGCCGAATTATGCATTACATCTGCGTCATGTTCTCCTGTAAAGATGTATCCAGCACCCCCCATATCAGCGGCCAATTGATATACTTCATCAAACCCTTTTTCTTTGGAAAAAAGTTGTTTGAGATAGTGAAATGATTGGGGATAGTTACCATTACTAACTTCTAATCTCATAACGGTTTTTACATTGTGTGGATCTCTTAAATCATAAGTAAGAAATTCATCACAAATTTCATTTTCTTTGAAATACTCGTGTTTTTTTAAATCAACAACACGTACATAATGTCCTTCTGATTTCAGTCGTTTAGCTAAATGTCCACCTATGAATCCACCCCCACCTAAAACTAATATATTTTTAAATTGTTTCATATTTTTTTATTTTTTTACGTAAATCATTCCCCACTTGTCTTTCCTTTGATCGTCCAAATTTTCTATCAAGTTGAGTTTATCACATACCAAGTTTCATCTTTTTTCATATGATAATGCATACTAAATTTACAGTCTTTCCGAAAAATTAAAAGTTTACCACAATATAACTCATTATTTACTAAAATAAGTTCTTCTCCCCATCCTTTTGGGATTGAGCACCCTTTGTGAATAATCGGGATTTCCATAACTTTAATTCGGAGTAGAAACTCCTTTTTTTGAAACAACAATCGAGGCCATTTTATTTGCAAAAATTATTGAATCCTCAATATTTTTTGTCTCAAAATATTTTAAAATAAATGATGCGGTAAACGTGTCGCCAGCACCACTGACATCAATTGTTTGTTTAGGGTTTTCACATGGAAAAATTACATTTTGATATTTACAACCGTTTTCTCCCATAGTCAAAATTATATTTTGGTTATCTTGGATATCAATATTATTTTCGAATTCTTTTTCGTTTAATTTAACAAAATCAAAACTTGAACAAATTTGATTGTTCAACTTTCTTTTACTATCAAGAATTGAGATTTTGGACTTCTTAGCAATTTTGTACAAATCGTCGTCGGATAAAAACCCTTTATTATAATCACTGACAATTACGATGTCGTATTTTACTAAGTCTCTCAATTTTTTTTTATCTAAATTTATTTTTTTTACCGAAAAATCTCCTTCATCGACTCTAATAAAAATATGATTACTTTTTTTATCAACAAACCTTGTTTTAGTTACATCTTCTCTTTGATGCCAATGTACAATTTTGAATTTTGAGTCTAATGACTGAATATTTCTCACTACATTACCAGACATCCCTTTGGATACAACAGTATCTATTGGTATCACCACAGGTACTGGTGCTTCCGGTGATAGTTTTTCTGTTCTACAGTACACAAATCTATCAATACAATTTTCACCTATGACTAGGATATTACTCATCTTTTTGTAAAATATTTAAATAATCTTTAATGCCCTCGACTAAATTGTAAGAAGGTGACCAATTAGGTATCCATTTTGATTTATCACTACAAGTATAAAATTGATACCCAATAGGTATTTCACTTAAATTATGATATTCATATTCTAAATTTAGAATTTCTAAAATTTTTTCGAAAGGTTCCGCAACACCGAATCCTACATCGTAAGTTTTACTCAATAAGGTTTGATAATGTTTCATCCCGTACAAATTGGCGCTTATAATATCTTTTATGTAAACAAAATCTCTCAAAGGTTTATTTGGAAATAATTTGAATTTGTCAGTTTTTGTTTTTGTATGGTTAATAATTTGATAGATTATTGAAGCCATCTTACCCTTATTATGTTCACCAAAACCATAAACATTAAAGTACCTTAAAGAAATACCTCCGTTTGATGTAATGTACCCTTCAGCAGTATATTTACTCCAACCATATAAATTACTAGGATGGTATCCTTTTTCTCCATAGTTTGCGGCTGACGATGAATAAATAATTGGACATTGGTTTATTAAACACCAATCCATCAAAACTTTAGTAAATTCATAGTTTACGGTCATGATATATTGTACATCAGTTTCTAAGGTATTTGAACATGCACCAACATGAAATACACCATCAGGTTTAAATTTATCTAATTTATTTAAAAGTATAGTTTTCCATTCTATGTTTTGAAAAATTTTTTC
>Ga0049080_10000469_pt1 | contig 13734 bp, 10 predicted proteins | sample GreLakmeER15MSRF_FD_66716 | JGI IMG/M metagenome (GOLD analysis project Ga0049080, IMG submission 66716) | Freshwater lentic microbial communities from great Laurentian Lakes, MI, USA - Great Lakes metaG ER15MSRF | ecosystem: Environmental > Aquatic > Freshwater > Lake | place: Great Lakes... | reverse complement strand
ATGAAGGTTGTAAACTTGGCGGATTCAAACATCACAACAACAACTTTAGACACCACAGGATTGTCAACAACAATTGATATTAGTACCTATTCAGTTGTTATACCTGATACAATACCCGAGTCAAATCCAAATATTAATAGTTGTTCTTTAAATGCCACAACACCACAAACAAATTATTACATCCTACCATCATTTGGTACACAACAAAATGAAATAAGGTTTAAGTGTTTTAATTCAATTGGTGTGTTGACTGAACCTTTATACAACAATAGTTCTATATTTAATGGTTCTGTTAGAACTTTTTGGTCTTTACCTAACTATGGATATTTTGATACTACAGATATTGTTAGACCAAATTTTGAAAGTTATTTTACTACCAAAAATACTTTAGGTACGTCATCATTTAAATTTTCAAATACTAATGACTATGCTGAATTTGAAGAGGTCTTTACTGTTTTTGAAAAAAGTGTGTTGGACTTGATGGAGAGTGAATTTTTAAACTTCTCACAACCATCATCAAAATTCACAAATACATTTATCACCGCTTCAAGCAACAATATTGGACTTGAAACGTTTGGTGTTGAAAATACTCAAAACGATAAATTCAGGAATTTCCAATTATTATTTAGGGATTTGATGAGTGTACCATTACCAAAGTCTACAGGACAACAAATGATATTGGATATGGTAGATTCCCAATATAGTTTGGTTATGTCAAAAATTCAAAACTTGATGAATTATGATATTGCTTTAAAACTTGGAAATCCTACAGACTATGATAAAAGAGTTTGGTTATCATATATTCAACATATAACAAATGCCCCCCAACTTACGGAACCAATTCAATGGCAACCCTATCAGGTATTAACCTTATCAACACCAAATTTCCTTAACACAACTGAAACTGCCTTAATTTATTTTGGTAATTCAACCATACCACAGGCCGATATCGGAACTATAGGTAATTATATTTTCCAATTCTTTGAAGAATCTAACATTGAATTAAATTCGCAGAACATTGCCGAGTTAAATACACTTGCAAAAATGTATACAACTCAAAAACTTGAGGATGATACATTAACAATTCAACAATTTGCAGGACAAATAAATTCTTGGATTAATGAACACACTACATTCTTTAATGATACTTTAAATTTAACCGACACAAAAATTAAAAAACCTGACACAGGATTACCGGATGTAACTGAAGTTCCTGAAAGTATTATTCAATCACAGTGGGAGGGAAGTCAAACAAAGGTTGAACTATATGAAATGTTTAAGGCTTTGAATGATAAGTGGATTGCCGGTTATGATGATTCAAGAACTTTATTTGAAGATGTATTATTCTTAGATAGAGCATCGAGAAACGTTGGTGATAAAGTTATCATTGATATTTTTGCGTTACAACAAATGGTTGACCCTGAATTTATGAATTTGAAGATGAGTGTCTTCACATTTATCAGTGGAATATTAACACAAAACCATTTTTCGGTTATGCCGGTTCCTGCGTATGTTAATTTCTATAACGTACAAAACTCGCCAGCACCATTACCGGTTACAGTTCAACCATCACAAGAGTTTGCTAATGAAATGTGGGGAACCTACATGACGGTAGACACTAGAAAATCGGGACCAAAACTTGTTTGTTTCTATACGGATAGACCATCTTCATATTTGGATATGAAAGATAATAAAAACTATATGTTTAGAAGTGATTCGTTTGATTTGAGAAATGAACAACTTAATCCATTCTATGAGGATTTTGGAACAAAAACCGACTATGCGTTGTCTAACAGAGTTGTAGGATTCAACGTTGATATTGGAACTCGTAATCAAAATATATTTTATTCTTTCTCAATTACTCAAGATAGTGGAAAGGCAACATCAGAATCAATACAACAAATTAATTTGATGGCGAACAGTGCCACGGGTAGAAGTACTGCAACACAAAATGTTTCTCTGTATAACATATACAAAAACATGAGTTATGAATGTGAAGTTGTTGCGTTAGGTAATGCATTACTTCAACCAACAATGTATTTTAATTTGAGACACGTACCAATGTTTAATGGTTCGTACATGATTACTGAAGTAAAACACTCAATACAACCAGGACAATTTCAAACCACATTTAAAGGTATAAGACAAAGTTATATGTCATTACCAAGAATTGATGTTTATATTCAAAGTATTAAAACAAACTTAGTTTCTAAGTTATTACAACAATATAGAAATACTAAAGATAACGCACTACAGACTGCATCAACAACAACACAAGGTAATAATGCCAATCAGACAGTTCAAACAAACAATCAATTGGCGGCTCAAAATTCTTGTACATCAAAAGTATCGTTCCCATATTTGGAAGCTGAGTTTGGTTTCCAATCAGTTGCGGGAAAAACATTTATTTATACTCCACAACAATTCTATAATGAAATTAGAAAAGTTGAGCAAAGACCTGAAGTTGTTTTTGGTATATTTGTTATCTCTTGGATGTCATCAGGTATTGAAAATAAATTCAAAGGTTACGATTACAACTTTGGTAAGGTCACTCTGACAAGTGATTACGGACCATTGGGTGATAAGTATTTTACTAACACATATACTTGTCAATCTGCAACAACCGAAAAAAATAGTAATGTAACATTACCATATGTTAGTTTTGTAAGTATTGATAAATATATCTTATTTGTGAGAGATAAGATTCTTCCAAGTATCCAAAGAATTAAGAGTGTTGGTATGATACAATACTACTTACAAAACTGGCCTTATGATAAACAAGTTACTGAGACACAAAACATTACTTTAAGTGCCTCATATGCTAAGGCGGTAGATTTACTAAACAACGTAACACCTCCAATTAAAACAATTCAATTACCTCCAAGGCCTGTACCAAACCCAACAACAAACCTTGGTAATATTGTTACCGCAACACCACCGTGTCCTACACCATCAGTTTCAACTGTATTTGTTCAAGGCCAAGGTAGTGGTACAGGTAATCCATCACCACCGCCAACTCCATCACCAAGTACATCTTCACCAAAACCAACAACTAATGATGATGCAATACTATCTAATGCTGAACTACTACAAACTTCGTTCATTCTTAGAGTTGATTATTTGGGGTTCCTCTCCACAACAGATTTTTTAGATGGTACCTTTACACTTCCTATATTGAGTCAAGAATATCCTGCGAAGTTAACTGTTGTTGCGAATGGTCTTCTTAGTGGTATTCCTGTTGCAGATTTTACAATTTCTCCTAACACAACAAATACAAGAGGTGAATTCAAATCAAAGAATAATGGATGGAAAGATGTACTTAGTGAAATAAGCACAAATTCAGAATATTATTCGGTTTATTTTGTTGTTAATGTAACAACACCAAAACAAACTTATAAATTTACTTCCGTATTCTCAATTATTCCATTTGATTGTCCTAAACTTGATTACAGAAGAGATGATATTATTGACGTTCCAGATATGGAAATTATCTTAGATAATCCATGTTGTGAATGTTATCCAAATGGTACAAATAGTAGTAGACCATTCAAGTTACCAAAATTAAAATCAACTAATCCCTATACCTTAGAATCGGTAGAATGTAAGATTACAGGTTCAAATTGTTAATAATTTGAATATTGTTGATATTTATAATAAAAATCTCAAACTATGGATTTAAATAATAGATTAAATCAGTACCTTGGTAAACAAGCCAGAATTTCATCAAAGCCAATTGGTGATGGTAACACAGAAGTATGTGACCTTGATACGGGCGATTGTTATGTTGTTCGTGAAAAAGATGGTCTTATTGAAAGAGCCGGTCATCAACACACTGCAAATCGTAAAGTTAAAGTAGAAACCCAACACGGAATAAAAAACTTATTAAATGGTTAACCGATGAATTTAGATAAGAAAATACTCAAGGAAATTGAGAGACATCACAAGATTAATAGATATATTACCGAACAGGCATTACCTCCTGAAGGAGATTTACCACCAACACCTGAAGCTGAACCAGCAGTTGCTCCTGAAGCGGCACCGGTAGACCCATCAATGCCACCACAAAAGATTGATGTGGCTACTGATAGTGAAGTCACAAAAATTGATGACGAAGGTAAATCAGATGAAAACGGTAGTGGTACTCAAGAGCTGGACATAACAGAATTGGTTAAGTCTCAACAAAATATTGAAAAAAAACAAGAAGAGTATTTTGGTAATCTATTTGGATATCTTGACAACTTACAATCTAAGTTAAGTGATATGGACCAATTAGTTGACAAACTTAATGCTATTGAAACTAAAATTGAAAAGTATCGTGAGAAATCCCCACAAGAAAAACTACAATTGAGAAGTTTGGACTCAGGACCATTCACCCAAAAGTTGGCAGACTTCTTTGATGATAAGAAAGAAGACTTTGAAAAATCGGGTAAACACGAATATGTTCTAACATCAGATGAAGTTGAGGATGTAAATCCTTCAGAAATCAAATCAACTTTCAGACCTCAGGAAGAAGAAACTAAATTTAAGTTTTGATTTTTTAATATTTTTGACTATATTAAGGTTGTGGACATCCCACAACCTTTTTTTTTATTTGACTAATTAAAATTAAATTTGTAACTTTAAACTAAACTCTAAAATAATATCTAAAAAACTATGACAACATCATTAGACGCAGTACTTGCACAGTACGAACAATCACAGAAAAACAGCTCAAGCGGAGAAAACCGTATGTCATCAGAAGAAAGAATGAAGAAATACTTCGCTCTTATTCTTGATGAGAAATCAAACTCAGGAACACGACGTATCCGAATCCTCCCAACCATAGATGGTAGTTCACCTTTTAAAGAAGCTTGGTACCATGAAATCCAAGTAGGTGGAAAATGGCAAAAATTTTACGACCCAGGAAAAAATGATAACGAGCGTTCACCATTGAACGAAGTATATGAAGAACTTATGTCAACAGGTAAAGAATCTGACAAAGAATTGGCTAAACAGTACAAATCACGTAAATTCTATATTGTAAAGGTTATTGACCGTGACCACGAAGAAGACGGTGTGAAGTTTTGGAGATTCAAACATAACTACAAGAATGAAGGTATTCTTGATAAAATTATCCCTATTTGGAGAAACAAAGGTGATATCACCGACCCTGAAAAAGGACGTGACCTTATCATTGAATTGAGTAAGCAAAAGACTCCTAAAGGAGCGGCATACACGACCGTATCAACTATCATGTATGAAGACGCTGCACCTATTCATGAAGATATGAAAGTATTGAAAGGGTGGGTTGAAAATGAGATGACATGGTTGGATGTTTATTCTAAGAAACCTGTTGAATATCTTGAGTCAATCGCTCGTGGTGAAGTTCCACGTTGGGATAGTGATAAAGGTGGTTATGTTTATGGTAACAATGAAGAAGGTACACAATCTTTTGGTGGGTACTCAACTCCATCAACACCATCAACTCCGACTTACTCTGACCCCCAAGTTAACTCAGAACCTGACGAGGACCTACCATTCTAATTTAACTGAGCATGGACACTTACATAAACATAGTGTCCATGCTTTTTTTTAACACATACAAAAAATGAAAATAAGAACTTTAATGTACGAATCACTCACTAAAAAATATGAGAGTGAAATTGCGGAAGCTGAGGCGACTTTGATGGTGTATATGGAAAACCCTGTTGGTATTGGGGAACATCCACAACACTTAGAAGAGATGGATAAGTTTGTTGAGAAATTGGCAAACGCAAAAGATAAATTGGAAACTTTGAAAGAATTTTATAAGTACGGATATGGCAATTAAGAAAACCGATTTCAATTCAGTAAAGAAGAAATTCTCTACTTCGGCTAAATACAAACCACAGAGATTTTTTGATTTAAGTACTAATTTCTTGGATGCTGTGGGTTTACCTGGTCCCGCTATCGGACATATCAATATGTTCTTAGGTCACTCAGACACAGGTAAAACGACCGCACTTGTTAAGACCGCTGTTGATGCACAGAAAAAAGAAATACTTCCTGTGTTTATCATTACTGAACAAAAGTGGAGTTTCGAACACGCAAAGTTGATGGGATTTCAATGTGAAGAAGTTGTAGATGAAACAACAGGTGAAATTGATTGGGATGGTTTTTATATTTTCAATAATAATTTCAACTACATTGAACAAATCACGGACTACATCAATGAACTCTTGGATGCACAAGAAAAGGGTGAGTTAGACTACAGTCTTTTGTTTCTTTGGGATTCAGTAGGTTCCGTACCTTGTAAAATGACGTTCGATGGTAAGGGTGGTAAACAACACAACGCATCTGTCTTAGCAGATAAAATTGGTATGGGAATCAACCAACGAATTTCAGGTTCACGTAAAGCAGATTCAAAGTACGAAAACACTTTGGTAATTGTTAATCAACCGTGGGTTGAATTACCTGACAATCCATTCGGTCAACCAAAAATCAAAGCGAAAGGTGGTGAATCCATTTGGTTAAATTCATCTTTGGTATTTTTATTTGGAAACCAAAAAGGTGCTGGTACAACTAAGATTACTGCTACCAAAGACAAACGTACTGTTAAATTTGCAACAAGAACCAAAGTTTCTGTTATGAAAAACCACATTAATGGATTGGGTTACGAAGACGGAAAAATTATTGTAACCCCTCACGGATTTTTAGCAGGTAAAGAAGTGTCTGAGGAAAAGGCATCCATTGAGGCTTACAAGAAAGAGCATTCTGATTATTGGAAAGAAATAATTGGAACTGACGGAGATTTCACACTTACTGAAGAGAAAGAGGACAACTCATAATCTATTATTTGTGAAAACACTACTTGTAGATGGAGATAATTTATTCAAAATTGGATTCCACGGAGTTAGAGAATTCTATGTGGAAGGGAAACACATCGGGGGTTTATTTCATTTCCTTAACACCCTACGTAAACAATTGGAAGAAAATGAGTACGACAAAATTATTGTCTTTTGGGACGGAGTCGATAACGCAGTCGTGCGTCGTGAATTATATCCTGACTACAAGTTAAACCGTCGTAATGATATGAACGAGTCAAAACTCGAGTCATATTATTTTCAGAAAGGTAGAGTAAAACAGTATTTGGAAGAATGTTTCGTTCGTCAATTAGAAGTTGAAAAATGTGAGTCCGATGATTTAATTGCATACTATTGCAGTATTTCATTAAATGAACACAAAGTAATATTTTCCTCGGACAGAGATTATATGCAACTTTTAAACGATGACGTTTCCATTTTTTCACCAATACAAAAATTTCTTTATCAAAAAGGTGATAAAGTTAGATTGGAAAAAGAGTATATTCCACATCAAAATGTATTTGTCTCAAAAGTTTTCTTGGGTGATAAGTCAGACAATATTTTTGGTATTAAATCATTAGGTGAAAAAACATTTTTAAAGTTTTTTCCTGAGGTACTTGAAATGCCGGTATCTGTAACTGATATTTTAACCAAGACAGAAAAACTATTAGAACAATTTCCAAACAACAAAGTCTTGAAAAATATCAAAAATTCTGTAAGTAAAAATGAAAACAAAAACTACAACCTATTGGAGATAAATCAAAAAATTGTTGACTTGAAAAATCCATTATTAACTGAAGATGCAAAAAAATTAGTAGGACTTTATTACACGGAAAGTTTAGACCCTGAGGGTAGAGCTTCCAAAAACTTCATACAAATGATGACCGAAGATGGGTTCTTTAAGTACTTACCCAAAAACGATGAATCCTTTGTTGATTTTATCAGACCATTTATGAAACTCACTAGAAAAGAAAAAAGAAAACACAAAAACCAACTAAATTAATTTTATGAAAGAAGAACAAGTAGTAAAAATGGAATTTTTGTTGACACTCAATGATAACATTGTTGTCCAAAGATTTTTTAACGTACGTAGTTACAACCCGAAGGCTCACCGTTCAAACGAACTACGAGAGTATTTTAAACAAATTCAAGATGTATTGGATTACGACCTCAAAATGAAAACTGTAACCTATATGATGGATAATCAAGATGCTATTATTGATGACCCAGAAGTTTTGAATACATCCAACACTGAGTCACCCGAAAACTTCAATTTATTTGTTAGAGTGGGTGAAGACACATTGTGTCATAGAATATTTGACGGTAAATTATATCCCCCAAAAATTCGTTACACAGTTGATGTACGTCCACACTTGAAAGAACTACTTCGTAGTTTGACAGAAGTTTTTTCAACTGAAAATTTAACATACGATTACTTGGGTTATGACCTAAGTAAGTAATATTTATCAATATCTACGGCTCTTTTTATGAATAAGAATTTTGAATATCTCGGTAACACTTTCCAAATACAATTACTTAACCAACTTATCGTAGACAAAGAATTCGCTCAATCAATCATTGATGTTATAGAGCCAAATTACTTCGACAACAAGTATTTTCAACTAATCACACAAATGGTAAAAGAGTACTACACGAAGTATCAATCTACCCCATCATTCGAAACTCTTGAACAAATTGCAAAAACAGAAATTTCAACCGAGATGGTTTTGAAAATTGTTTTGGATATGTTTAAAAAAGTACAGGATGCACCATTTGAAGGAACTGCTTTTGTACAAGAAAAAGCTATGAAGTTTTGTAAACAACAAGAACTTCAAAAGGTTATGGATAAAGCCCAAAAAATAATCAATCAAGGTGACTTCGAATCATATGACAAAGTTGAAGGATTGGTTAGAGAGGCTTTACAAGTGGGTGAAAGGGACACAGGTATCACAGATATTTTTTCAGGTCTTGACGACGTTTTAAACGACGATTTCAGACATCCAATTCCTATGGGTATCCCTGGCATCGATAGGTTACTAAAAGGTGGTTTAGCTAAAGGAGAAATTGGTGTAATTTTAGCACCAACGGGAGTTGGTAAAACAACAGTACTTACTAAGATTGCTAACACTGCGTTCAATATGGGATATAATGTTTTACAAATATTTTTTGAGGATAACCCCAAAATTATTCAAAGAAAACATTTTACCATTTGGACAGGAATTGAACCTGACAAATTGGCATTACAAAAAGAAGAAGTTATTGCAAAAGTTGATGAAATAAGAAATCAAATGCCAAACAAATTGGTTCTTAAAAAATTACCATCTGACACTATGACTATGAATCAAATCAAAAATCAGGTAAGAAAAATGATTGCTGATGGAAATAAATTGGATATAATAGTTTTGGATTATATCGATTGTGTTATGCCAGAATCCAGTAAAACTGATGAGTGGAAAGCTGAAGGTTCTGTAATGAGGCACTTTGAGGCAATGTGTCACGAATTAGGGCTTGTTGGGTGGACCGCAACACAAGGTAATCGCTCCTCAATTTCCTCAGAAGTTGTTACAACCGACCAAATGGGAGGTTCGATTAAAAAAGCTCAAGTAGGTCACGTAATCATTTCAGTTGCGAAAACATTACAACAAAAAGAAATGAAACTTGCCACAATTGCAATAACAAAATCACGTATAGGTTCTGACGGGATTGTGTTTGAAAACTGTAAATTTGACAATGAATTACTCGAAATCGATACTGAAAGCTCAACAACCTTCTTAGGATTTGAAGAACAAAAAGAAGAACAACGTAAGGATAGAGTTAAAGAATTGTTGGAAAAACGTAGACAAAGGGAGCAACAACAAAATCCGCAGAATTAACAATATAAATATCTTTTACTTTTAGAAAAAAAACTCTTATTTTTGTGGTGAAAATTATGTCGCCACAGCAATAAACATATATTTATAATCAAAAATAAAAGATTTTTTCAAATAAATTAAAACAACAACAAATTATAAAAATGGACATTTCAACAGAAATTTTATCAGACATTACGGTCTATATGAAGTATGCTAAATACATACCTGAATTAAACCGTAGAGAAACTTGGCAAGAACTTGTTACAAGAAATATGGATATGCATATCAAAAAGTATCCACAACTTGAAAACGAAATCAGAGAGAACTATAAGTACGTTTACAAAAAACAAATTCTTCCTTCGATGAGAAGTATGCAGTTTGCGGGTAAACCTATTGAAATTTCTCCTAACAGAATTTACAACTGTGCATACGCACCCGTGGACGATTGGAGAGTATTCTCAGAAATTATGTTCCTGCTTTTAGGTGGAACAGGAGTAGGGTACTCTGTACAAAAACATCACACAGAACTTTTACCCGAAATTCATAAACCTAATAAAGAAAGAGGAAGAAGATATCTTATCGCTGACTCTATCGAAGGTTGGGCAGATGCTGTAAAACTATTGATGAAATCATATTTCTTTGGTGGTTCACACATTGAATTTGATTTTAGTGATATTCGTCCAAAAGGTGCAAGATTAGTAACTTCAGGTGGTAAGGCGCCAGGTCCCCAACCCCTGAAAGAATGTTTGATTAAAGTTGAAGGTATTCTTGACGGTAAAACAGATGGTGACAAACTTCGTCCAATTGAAGTACACGATATTGTTTGTCATATTGCAGATGCGGTATTGGCTGGTGGTATTCGTAGAGCGGCGCTTATTTGTTTATTTTCAGCATCAGATGACGAAATGATTTCTTGTAAGAGTGGTTCTTGGTGGGAAAAAAATCCACAAAGAGGAAGAGCTAACAACTCAGCAAACTTACTCCGTCACAAAATTACTAAAGAATATTTTATGGATTTGTGGGCAAGAATCGAAGCAAGTGGTGCTGGTGAACCTGGTATCTACTTGTCTAATGATAAGGATTGGGGAACAAACCCTTGTTGTGAAATTGCGTTAAGACCATTTCAATTCTGTAACTTAACAGAAGTTAATGTTTCAAATCTTGAGTCACAAGAAGATTTTGAGTCTCGTGTAAAAGCAGCTTCGTTTATTGGTACACTTCAAGCTGGTTATAGTAACTTTCATTACCTACGTCCTATTTGGCAAAGAACTACTGAAAAAGATGCTCTTATCGGAGTTTCAATGACAGGAATTGGTTCAGGTGCTGTATTAGGGATGAATATGAAGGCAGGTGCTAAAGTGGTAAAAGAAGAAAATGAAAGAGTTGCATCTATCATTGGTATTAACAAAGCGGCGAGAACAACAACTGTAAAACCCGCAGGAACAACATCTTTAACCTTGGGAACTTCATCAGGAATCCACGCTTGGCACAACGATTATTACATCAGAAGAATTCGTGTTGGTAAGAATGAATCAATGTATAAACATTTGGTTCAGAATCATCCTGAATTGATTGAAGATGAATATTTTCGTCCACACGACACCGCGGTAATTTCTATTCCTCAAAAATCACCTGAAGGTTCAATCTTAAGAACTGAGTCACCAATCCAACTTCTTGAAAGAGTTAAAAAAGTTCATAACGAGTGGGTTAAATTTGGACACAGAACTGGTAGTAATACACACAACGTGTCTGCAACTATTTCGGTTAGAGACCACGAGTGGTCGGCTGTTGGTAATTGGATGTGGGAAAACAAAGATTATTACAATGGTCTTTCAGTTTTACCCTACGCTGGTCACACATACAAACAGGCACCATTCGAAGATTGTTCAAAAGAAGACTACGAATCAATGTTGGCAACTTTGAAAAATGTTGACCTTTCAAAAATTGTAGAAGTTTCAGATGAAACTGATTTGTCAGGTGAGTTGGCTTGTGCTGGCGGAGCTTGTGAAATTACTACAGTATAAGAATGAATGAGTCCAATAATAACAAAGGAGGGGTCCAACCCCTCCTTTTTTATTTTTATAATGGTAAAGTAGTCTTTACTGAAGAATATCATAAACTAAGGGGTCATTGTTGTGGTAATGGATGTAAACATTGTCCTTTTACTCCAACACACCTTAAAGGGTCCTCTACAATTAAAAAATAATATTTCTATATTTATAGAGTATGGCAGACGGCACTACGTATGGTTTAAATTTTCCATTTGAGGATTCTAATAAGGGAGACTACCTTTTATTAACTGAAACTGCGGCTGCTCAAATTCGTTCTGATTTATTGCATTTGATACTTACAAGACGAGGCTCAAGATATTATTTACCTGACTTCGGAACAAGATTGTATGAATTTATTTTCGAACCCTATGATGGTCTTACAGAAAATGCAATCGAAGCCGACATAAGAGATTCTGTTGAAAAATTTATGCCAAATTTATTGATTAACAGAATCGCTATAGAACCAGCCGACCCAAGTGTTGAGGTTGAATATGCGAAAGGTAAACAGTTAGTAGGCACAGGTAAGGACCAAGTATATAGAGTACCTGGTAAAGGAACTTCTGAGTATACCGCAAAAGTTATAATAGATTATAGTGTAGATAATTCGGCGTTCGCACAAAGCGATTTCGTCATCATCAATATTTAAGATTATATGGCAAACAGAACAATATCCTACACGTCGAGAGACTATGAGAGCATCAGGATAGAACTACAAAATTACGTTAAAAGTTATTATCCTGAGTTAATTCAAGACTTCAATGATGCTTCGGTATTCTCTGTGTTTTTGGATTTGAACGCTGCGGTTGCTGATAACCTTCATTATCATATTGATAGAAGTATTCAAGAAACTGTACTACAATACGCTCAACAACGTTCATCAATTTACAATATTGCCAAGACGTACGGACTAAAAATTCCGGGTCAGAGACCTTCAGTATCTGTTGTAGATTTTTCAATAACAGTACCGGCTTTTGGTGACAAAGAGGACGAAAGATATTTGGGAACACTTACAAGAGGTTCACAAGTTTTTGGAGCGGGTATCGTTTTTGAAACTTCTCAAGATATAGACTTTGCAAATCCATACAACAGTTCGGGATTTCCAAACAGATTAAAAATTCCAAACTTTGATGCAAACGGTAATTTAATTAACTACACAATTACCAAAAGAGAACCCGTCGTAAATGGACTTACTAAGGTTTTCAAAAGAGTAATTGGGCCAGGTGAAGTTATTCCATTTTTTGAGTTGTTTTTACCTGATAAAAACGTGCTTGGTATTACAAGTGTTTTACTCAAGAACGGTACAAACTATACAAACATTCCAACCACGGCAGAATTTTTAGGTTTAGCCAATAGATGGTATGAAGTTGACGCTTTAGCTGAAGATAGAATTTTTATTGAAGACCCAACTAAAGTATCCGATGACCCTGGTGTGAAAGTTGGTAGATACATTCAAACAAACACAAGATTCATATCTGAGTTTACACCTGAGGGTTATTCCAAACTTACATTTGGTGGAGGTTCAACATCTGCTCAAGACCAACTAAATGCTTTTACAAATTTGGGAATTCCAATTAATATACAATCATTACAAAATAATTTTTCTTTAGGTTCTACCCTAACCCCAAATACAACCCTTTTTGTTCAATACCGAGTTGGGGGTGGTTTAGCAACCAACTTAGGAACAAATGTTATCAATCAAGTTGGTACAGTATCTTTTTTTGTGAATGGACCATCTCAGACAACAAATTCATCTGTAATCAACTCTTTAAGATGTACAAATCCTATCGCAGCAATTGGGGGTGCTAATGTTCCTAACGTTGAAGAAATTAGAAACTATGTTTCATTTAATTTTTCCGCACAAAAAAGAGCCGTAACTGTTAATGATTATGAATCTTTATTAAGAGTTATGCCAGCTCAATTTGGGGCACCTGCAAAAGTTTCTGTGACCGAAAATAATAATAAAATCCTTATCAATTTATTATCATACGATTCATCGGGAAAATTGACAAA
>Ga0049080_10000468_pt1:7500-13741 | contig 13741 bp, 6 predicted proteins | sample GreLakmeER15MSRF_FD_66716 | JGI IMG/M metagenome (GOLD analysis project Ga0049080, IMG submission 66716) | Freshwater lentic microbial communities from great Laurentian Lakes, MI, USA - Great Lakes metaG ER15MSRF | ecosystem: Environmental > Aquatic > Freshwater > Lake | place: Great... | reverse complement strand
ATTAACATCGAGCACGGCGATCGCCTCATCTCCACCAAGCTGACCAACGGCGACAACGAGGTCGTGATGATTTCGCAGTCGGGTATGTCCATCCGCTTCCATGAGTCCGACGTTCGTTCGATGGGTCGCGACACCACCGGTGTTTCCGGGATGAAACTCGATAGCGGCGATCAGGTGAAGGCGATGGAAGTCGTCGATGCATCCTGCACGCTCCTTGTCGTCGGCATCGACGGTATCGGTAAGCGCACGCCCTTCGACGATCCTGAGACCAAGGAGCCAGTCTACCGCAAGCAGACCCGCGGCGGCAAGGGCGTCATCGCCATCAGCACCGAAGTCGGCGTCGCCGGCGCCCTCAGCGTCCAGGAAGCAGACGAAGTCATGCTCCTGACCAAGGGTGGCCAGTCGATCCGTACCAAGGTTTCCGACATCCGCTGCACGGCGGGTCGCAACACCAAGGGCGTCCGCGTCATGCGCCTCAAGGAAGGTGAGTCGCTGCTGGGCATCTCCAAGGTCGAGCGCTCGGACGAAGAGGAAGAGAACGCCGCCAAGCCGCAGGCCTAAGCGGCCAGCGCAGAAAGCAGAAGGGGCGCCTCACGGCGCCCCTTTTTTGTGCCTACTGACTGGCGGCTTTAGGCCTTTTCCAGGGCCGCGATGCACTCCACGTGACGCGTCTGGGGGAAGAGGTCGAAGGGCTTGGCCGAGATGACCTTCCAGCCGCGGCTGCAGAGGTACTTGAGGTCGCGGGCTTGGGTGTCTGGGGCGCAGCTGATGTAGACGATGCGGCGCGGGTTGAAGGCATGGAGCTGTTCGAGGAACGACTCATCGCAGCCGCGGCGAGGCGGGTCGACGATGACGGCGGTCTCGGGTCCGCGGACGGGGACTTTAGCAAAGATTGATTCGGCGGAGCCAGCGATGAAGCGACAGTTGACGAAGCCATTGAGCGTTGCGTTTTCGGCGGCTTTACGGGCCGCCTCAGCGCTGACCTCGACGCCGTTAACGGATTCGAAGTCGCGGGCACCGGAGAGCGCAAAGAGCCCGGATCCACAATAGGTATCGACGAGGTGCTTGGCACCCGAGGCCTTGGCGAGCCCGATGGCGTGACCGACGAAGTCTTCGAGCACCGAGGGATTATTCTGGAAGAATTCCCCGGCGAGGAACTTCATCTTCACGCGACCGACCTGTTCCGTGACCGTTTCGCGTGGATCCGTCACCACGCCTTCGAGGCAGTCGCGGAAGAGTAGGGTGGCCCCACGTTCAAAGCGGCCAGGGTTGGCGCGAATGTCTTTACGCGAGCGGGCGAAGGCCGCGTTGATCGCATCCGTGGCGAGAGGGCACTTGGTGACATCGACCACGCGGCGGGACGTGCCGGCGGCGAGGAAGCCGATCGGGAAGTCGGCCCGGCGTGGAGTCATGAAGTGCGGGGTAATCTTCGAACGGTAGCCGTACTGCTTCGGCGAAGGGTGCGTCGGTTCGACTTCGACTGTCAGGCCGCCGAGGCGTTCGTAGACTTCGGCGACTTGCTTGCGCTTCCAGACGAGCTGTTCGGCGTAGGCCATGTTCTGATACTGGCAACCGCCGCATTCGCCGAAGAGTTCGCAACGGGGTTGGACGCGGGAGGCGGACGGGATAATCACGCGGACGAGGTCGCCGCGAGAGAAGTTAGCGGCGTTATGCCAGATGCGGGCGACGACCTTTTCGCCTGGGAGGGCCCCAGGGATGAAGACGACCCAACCGTCGATCCGGCCGAGGCCGTCGCCGAGATTGGTGATGGTCGCAATGTCGACTTCCACCTCTTGGTGGTAGGTGAACTTGCCCTCGCGGAACTTGGAGGAGTCGGGCTTACGGCCCTGCGGTGCATCGATGGCTTCTTCTTCGGACATGTGAGCAAACTCGGCTGCCCGCCCGGAAGGTCGAGCCTTATCCCTGCCCCGCTGGCCAGCTGACGGCTTTCCTTGCCCTTTGCTCGGGAATCCTGCTTCATCCCGCCCGTGTCCGACGAGGTCATCCAAAGCCGCCAAAATCCCCGCATCCAAGCGGTTGCCCGTCTGCGCGACCGCCCCGAGCGGGAAGCCCGTGGCCTCTTCATCGCCGAAGGCCTTCGTGAGCTGAGCCGTGCGCGGGAACGCCAAGTGGAGGTCTTGGAAGTCTATTTCTGTCCCGAGTTATTCCGCAGGGTCGAAGCCGCCGAACTCGTGTCGGGTTGCCGAGCCGCCGGAATTGACTGCTGCGAGGTCGGCCGCTCTGCCTTCGAGAAAATCAGCGGCCGCGAAGGCCCCGACGGTCTCCTCGGCATCGCCAAGACCTGGGATTGCTCGCTGGAGCGCCTGCAACTCTCCGCTAATCCTTTGCTGCTCGTCGCCGAATCAGTCGAGAAGCCCGGTAACCTCGGTGCTTTACTACGCACGGCAGATTCGGCCGGTTGCGATGCCTTGATCGTCTGCGACCCCATTACGGACCTCTTTAACCCGAATGTTGTCCGTTCCTCGCAAGGGGCCCTCTTCTCCGTGCCCGTGGCCGTATGCACTTCGCAGCAGGCCGCCGCCTGGATGAAGGCCAAAGGGGTCCGTTCGCTCGCGACTTCGCCTGCGGCCACCAAGGCTTATTGGGACGTCGATTGCCGTGGTCCGGTGGCGTTGCTGCTCGGTTCGGAGAAGGACGGACTGACCGATTTCTGGCTCAAGGGCGCGGACGAGAAGATCTCGATTCCCCAGGCTGGGTTGTCGGATTCGCTTAATGTTTCCAACGCTGCGGCGATCTGCCTCTTCGAGGCCGTCCGTCAGCGCCGTAATCCGGCGCAGCGTCCCGCTGATCAAGGTCGGCCATGATCATTTCCAACAAAAAAAGTTAGTGAAACCAACTGTAATCCTAACCGCAGCGCTGCTGTGTGTCCTCTCGCCGAGCGCCTTCGCCTTCGAGGCCGCATCGGTTGCCGGAGGCGAGAAGGCCGTCGCACCTACCGCCACCGTGAAATCGCGAACATTCAATGTTCTGAACTACGGTGCTGTCGGCGACGACAAGACGGACAACACCGCGGCATTCTCGGCCTGCCTGAAGGCGGTGATCGCGGCCGGCGGCGGAAAGATGTTTATCCCCGACGGGATCTACCGCGGCAGAATTATCATTCCCGGAACCAAAGAGTGGATCACTGTGGAGATCGCGGGCGAGAGCGAACCGACCCCGGTCTTCGGGACGATCGGTACGTTTGTGTTTCCAAAGAACGGCACGATTATCAAATGCCTGTCGGAATCGGGGCCGGCTGTCATCTTTGCTGCCAACGCCCCCGAAAAGTTGTACGATCGTTTCTCGGGGGTCAACGTGAGCCTGCGGAACCTGGACGTCCGCACCTACGACAATCCCGGTATCAGCGGCATCGATCTACTGAACGCGGTGCAATGCAAGATCGAGAACGTCTTCGTCAACACCGACACCTACAATGTGCAGGCCTCCAAGCCCACCCACGGAAAGGCCGGCATCAGCACCGCGGCCTGCAACAACGGGGCGCTCACAATTCTGCGTAATGTAGTCGTGACCGGGTATCACACCGGCATCCTGGTCAACGAGCACACCGACGGGGAAAACATCGTGGTGGCCTCCAATATCAACGGCCTGGAATTCGCATTTGCCCATCATGCCTCCCGCTTCGGGCGGGTGGGCACCTACCGCAACACCCATCACCTCACCGTTTCCGGCAAGCACGGGTTTTCGATCGAACAGATGAACACGGAACAACCGGGGCCGGGACAGACGGATACCAATAATGCTTGGCAGGCGCTCGTCAGTGATATTAACGACCCGAAGAATCTCGGTTTTGGCGATATCAACTACTGGGTCGTCGAGGGGGCCGTGGGTGCGGTGAAAAAGTTCACCCGCAACGGCGGTGCCTCGATTCAGACTCGGCGGATCGGTTCGGCTCCCGTCGGAAACAAGTAACTGGGAGCCACTATGAAACATCCGCCAATATCCCCAGCCTCACAGTCACCATGGATCTCGTCCAGTCGTCAGAGCCTTGGGACATAAGAAGGCCGGGCTTGGGGCCCGGCCTTGCTTACAGATTTGTCGACTCGCTTAGCCGATGGCCTTGGCGACCAGGTCGTCGAGCTTCTTGCCATCGACAGCGAAGGCGCGGATGCCTTCGGCCGTCTTTTCCGTGGCCATGGCGTCTTCGTTGTGGTGCCAGCGGAAATCCTTTTCGCCCCAGACCTTGGCGGCTTCGCCTTCGGACTTAGCGGCGGCTTCGTCGAGCGCCTTGGGCACGGCGGCCGAGTCCTTCGAGAGCTCTTCGAGGAGGTTCGGGGCGATGGTCAGGAGGTCGCAACCGCAGAGGGCCTTAATCTGACCGCAATTACGGAAAGACGCGCCCATGACCTCGGTCTTGATGCCGTTACGTTTGTAATAGGCGAAGATGCGGCGGACGGACTGTACGCCGGGGTCGTTGGCGCCGGAGGAAGCGACTTCGTTCCAGTTGGCGCCCTGGGCCTTCTTGTGCCAGTCGTAGATACGTCCGACGAAGGGCGAGATGAGCTGAACCTTGGCGTCAGCGCAGGCCACGGCCTGAGCGAACGAGAAGAGGAGGGTGAGGTTGCAGCGGATGCCTTCCTTTTCGAGCTCAGCAGCGGCCTGGATGCCTTCCCAAGTGGAAGCCATCTTCACGAGAATACGTTCCTTAGGGATACCAGCGGCCTTATAGAGAGCAATGAGCTCGCGGGCCTTGGCGACGGTGGCGGCCTTGTCAAAGGACAGGCGGGCGTCGACTTCGGTAGAGACGCGACCCGGGACGATCTTGAGGATCTCGGTACCGAAGGAGATGAGGAGCGCGTCAACGGCAGCCTGGACGCCCTTGCTCTTGTTATCCTGAGCCGCCTTTTGCAGGAGCGCCTGGTATTCAGGCATCTGCACGGCCTTAAGAATAAGGCTAGGGTTGGTCGTGGCGTCCAAAGGCGTGAAAGCCTTCATGGCGGCGAAGTCACCAGTATCGGCGACGACCTTCGTGTGTTGGCGGAGTTGCTCGAGTGCGTTCATAAATAAGAGGTCTTCAGCGTGGTTGATGCCCGCGGGGTTGTCCAGCCAGAGAAGCGTCGCTACCGCGGGCGTTGGCCCATCTCTCGCTTGTTTCCGACGCCAGACTCCTCCACAGTGCCGTTATGCGCATCAAGGTCAGGCAGGCATTGTCGGCGGAGCAGCCCCTCGTGGGCGTAACGGTTTCCGGTTGGGTCCGGACGCGCCGTGATTCCAAAGGCTTTTCCTTCGTCGAAGTAAACGATGGCTCCTGCTTTAAGAACCTCCAAGCGGTGGTGGATCACGCGTTACCTGGCGCTGACGACCTCAAGGACGCCCTGACTGGCTCGTCCGTGTCAATTGAGGGCGAGCTCGTGCCGTCGCCGGCTAAGGGGCAGAAGTGGGAGCTCAAAGCCACGGCTTTCCACTTGGTCGGCCGGGCCGATGAATCTTTCCCGCTGCAGAAAAAGGGGCACACCGTGGAGTTCCTCCGGACCATCCCGCACCTCCGAGCGCGAACGAACCGACTCGGCTCACTCATGCGCGTGCGTAGCCGGATGGCCATGGCCGTCCATGGCTTCTTCCAGCAGCGCGGTTTCGCCTACGTTCATACCCCCATCATCACCGCGAGCGATTGCGAAGGCGCCGGTGAACTTTTCCGCGTCACGACGCTCGATCCGGCGTCTCCGCCGAAGGGTCCAGACGGGGCCGTCGACTGGTCGGCAGATTTCTTTGCCCGCCAGTCTTACCTCACCGTTTCCGGTCAGCTCGAGGGTGAGACCTTGGCTTGCGCGTTGGGTGATATTTACACGTTTGGCCCGACCTTTCGGGCGGAGAATTCTAACACCAGCCGCCACGCTAGCGAATTCTGGATGATCGAGCCAGAAATGACTTTCTGTGACCTTGATGGTGACATGCGTTGTGCGGAGGAACTCGTTAAACACCTAGTAAAGACAGCCCTAGAAGAGTGTTCCGATGAACTCGAATTCTTCAATGCGTACGTCGACAAGGGCCTCTTGGAGCGGCTGCGTTTCGTCGCGGAACGGCCCTTCGCCCGGGTCTCTTACACCGAGGCCGTGGACATCCTCTTGCAGTGCGGCCGCGTATTTGAATTCCCCGTTGTCTGGGGCGAAAACTTGCAGTCGGAGCACGAACGCTACCTCACTGAGGTACACTTCAAGAGCCCGTTGACCGTCTATAACTACCCGAAGGCCGCAAAGCCTTTTTACATGCGGCAGAATGACGA
>Ga0049080_10000467_pt1 | contig 13741 bp, 17 predicted proteins | sample GreLakmeER15MSRF_FD_66716 | JGI IMG/M metagenome (GOLD analysis project Ga0049080, IMG submission 66716) | Freshwater lentic microbial communities from great Laurentian Lakes, MI, USA - Great Lakes metaG ER15MSRF | ecosystem: Environmental > Aquatic > Freshwater > Lake | place: Great Lakes... | reverse complement strand
CAGAGCTTGCAACTTTGCCACCTAAAATAGCAGCAACATTTGGCAAGCATAAGGGTTGGTACACTAGGTTGATTGGTGGACACCCTCATACAAAATTGATGATAGGCTTGAGAAATAAGCCCGGCCAAGTAACTGAAATTGGCGACTGATTACCAATTTTCTAAAATTATCATCGCAAGTCTCCGTAATGTGTGGTCGGAACTGTAAATTTTGGATCAATGAAATTGTTAGATCTCATGTGTTTTGCGATTTTGTTTTGAACAGCTAAAAGTTGATTGTAAATACTTTGCCTGCTGAATGGCTTATTTGTTTTCGTATTTATAAATTGCCTTTGGTATTCTTCGTACCAAAGGCAATCTATTCTTCTGTTTACGAAACAGCGCAACATGCATTCTTCTTTAGGACTTAGTTTACATTTATAAATCAGATTGTTAAGTTCGCTATCAAAGTTATTACCGCATTCAGTTTCGATATGCTTTGAGAAATTATTGAAGTTGAATGTTTCTGAATCAAAACTTGATTCATAATAAAGATTAAAGTTTTTTCTTCTTTCTTTCTTTAGTTTATTCTTATTGAGTTGCCCTTTGATTCTCATAAAGATTGCTTTATGGACGAATGTAGTAAATGATGCTTTGATCTTATAGGTGCGATATTGCCATGTGGCGGAACGAATTGCTAGAAATCCATCTGTAACAAATTCATCAAACTTTTCAAAATCAATTCGCATTTTATGCATGATATTAAAAATCATGGCATGATACTGTTCAGCAAGCAAGTTTTCAATTTGCTGTGCGTAAAACATGTTTTGAATATCTTTTTTGTACTCGGTTAAGTATCTCGGTTTGATTTTTTCTATTATGGATTCTGGATTCTTGTATATGCTCAGGATGAATTTCATGTAATCACGACGAGATATTTTCATTCTTTTGCTCCATTTGAAGCAAAGATCGTTGCTTTTTTTAAGTTTTTCAAAGTCAACTAGTTCTTTGATATTTTTCCGCATCCTGCTTACATATTCCATGATATTCCTCGCTCTCTCTCATAGAGTGTAGATTTTGAGTTATCACGCTTCGGATTGGATTAGTTCTTCCAAACCAAAGTGAAATGGCCAGTTAGCCCTTGATGATTCTATCTCGTCGATAATTTTTTTCAAGTAATTTCTTTTGGTGGTGTAGTAATCCATACCTCTTTGTATTTGCAATTCCTTAGGATCTTTGGCTAATCCATAAATCAATGCCCCATGTAATTCAATCATGGTATTTGATGATGAATTAATTCTATGTTCAACATCACCAACTACATGGTTTTTAATCTGTTCATCCGTCAATTCAGACTGTTGCTTAAATCTTTCGTAGTTCATGCAACGAACAATACTCAAAACTTGAGTTAAATTCAATTCAAGTAAAATCTTTGTGTCATCGGTTTCTCTTTCAATGAATATTGACTTTTCATCAAAACACTCTTGATAAATATGGTTCTTGCCGTCCCAGAAAATACTCAGTTTAGTAGACATAAATCACCTCAACAATCAGTCCGCCACAATGAGACGGATTTGTTTTTAATTATACATCACTTTTCATGTTCTCTTTAATGCTTTTCACCTTGGAAAGCAAAGAAATAATTTTATCAATTTTCTCCTCGTTGAGAATGATGTCTCCAAAACCGTCATTTGAGTTGTGATGATTAAAAACATACTTGATTGCATGCCAAATCCTCATCCAGATAGATTGATCTGGATTGAAGTTGATATGGAAAGATACATCGACATCAACGATTTTATCGTTTTTTTTCCACTCAAACAATTCAATGATTGCTATGTGACCGGGGCTTCCACATTCACATGTCAGGAATTCTTGGGTCGAATCACTCATGCTCATTTTTTTGATCCCTCTAATAGAGTTGACGGGTTTCCAAGGCATTGTAAATTCATACTTCGCAATGGAATTTGGGTAAAACCTTTTATTTTTGAAGAAAAACTGGGTATTCTGGAAAGACAAGATGAGTCATGGTGGCTCTTATAGATGGCTATAAAATTATAGCGTGGAGATTGAAATGAATAATGCTGTTAATGATGATAAGGAACACATGGAATTGTTTATCAGTAGAGTCAAAAGGATAGTCAAGATGGTGAAGCTTAATGCGCCACGCATTTTAATTTCCGGCGATATTCAGCAGGTTTACTCGATGATTCCATCGATTTTGAAAGAAATAAGCGAAGAAAATCATGTTGATAAAAATAAAATAGCATTCAATGTCGCTTGTCAGAAAAACAAACTAAGGATTTGCGCCAAAGAAGAATGCGTCAATGAAATTGCACATCTGGAAAAAAATAAAATTGGCATCCAGTTGTGTTATATTTGTCAAAGCAAAAAATAAGCAAAAAATCTATCTTTGCTTGTGAATAATTCTCTCCACATTCCTAAATAATTAGAAATGTGGAGAGATTTTTTTATGAATAAGTTCAAAAGCTGGTTGTTAGATCGTGACACTAATCTTCTGGAAACCATGTCCAGAGAAAAAATGATGGAAGATGATCTTGATGCCTTGAATTATGCAAAAAAGCAAAAAAGACAAGAAAAAGAACTTGATGAAAAAATTCGTATAATTAAGTATCTTGCTAAAATTAAGAAAAAAATAGAACAATTCGTTGACGCACACGACAAAGGCGCTCAAGCTCTTAAGCTGATAGCAGCATCTTTGTTGACTCACGAAAAGGGCAGAGAAGGCATTAAAACCCATGTTCGTCATGTTTATAGCAAGGATTTGAAAAGCCTCAAAGACTTGCAGAAGATTTTCACTCATGAAAACTTGATCAAGCTTTTCCACGATGTTGATGCTCTCCACTCTTTGAGCATGATATTGGATTCCGATTTTGAAAGTCATGTCGGCAATTTGGAAAAAGATTCTCAACACGGTCATATTGATCATTCACATGGCGAGTTGGGCAAAAAATTTGCAAGTTTTGTTGTGAGCCATATCAAGCATGCTGCTGACGATGTTTTAGCATCATTCCTTCAAGATCATAATAAAGATGAAGGTCAAGACGACGATGTTCCTCAAGATCAGGAATCTGGCGATGAAGCCGCTCCAGATATGTCTGCTGATGAAATGAATCCTGATATGGAAGTAGGCGGTTCAGCACAAGATGCAGGTCAAATGGGTCAGGATGCAGGTCAAATGGGTCAAGATGCAGGTCAAATGGGTCAAGATGCAGGTCAAATGGGTCAGGATGCAGGCCAAATGGATCAGGATGCAGGCCAAATGGGCCAAGATGCAGGCCAAATGGATCAGGATGCAGGCCAAATGGATCAGGATGCAGGCCAAATGGATCAGGATGCAGGCCAAATGGATCAGGATGGATCTTCAGAAGACAATGCTTTGATGCCACCTGTTGGTATGGCTGCTCCTCAAAGACCTGCTGGCGCAGAAGGTGCAGAAGGTGCAGAAGGTGCAGAAGAAGATGAAACGCAAACAGCAGCAGCACCATCTGTGTAATTTGTGACATAAAGGAGAAAAATGAAGGAACTACTCTATCTTTCTGGCGTTATCAATGAAAGCCAGTTTCATGAATCTAAGGGAAAAGATGGAATCAAGCATTACATGTTTTTTTCCAATCTTAAAACAATCAAAGATATGGTTGATGAAATCTTAAAAATGGATCAAAAGATGATCGACAAATCTTTGGATGATGGACATGATTGGGCTAGCGATCACATTACAAGCAGCAGGGACGACATTGAAGAAGTTCATAATTGGGTTAAAAGCAGAATAAAGTAGTTGTGAAAAATGTCTCATAACTATAACAATTTGTTGGTTGTTCCGATAATGGTAGTCGTTTTAGCACTTTCCTGACTCGGTATCGGTTTATGTGAGAGGCGAAGATTAAGTGCGCCAGCCACACAACAGCCAACTAAAACATCGCTCTAAAAAGAGCGATGTTTTTTTATGTCTTTTTTACTTTATTATGCCATGAAAAAGAAAATTTTAATCACAGGTGTCACAGGAACAGTAGCCAAGTCATTCATAAAAGAATTTTATGATCATTATGAGTTTCACGGCATTTCAAGAAATGATTCATCACAACAGATATTATCATATGATTTTCCAAAAGTGACTTGTTACTTGGGTGGAATTGATGATCAAAAATTCCTTTACGGTGTCTTTGAAAAAGTAAGACCAGACATTGTTGTTCATGCTGCCGCAATAAAACATGTTGACTTGGCAGAAGAAAATCCGATTCAAACTTGTGTGGTTAATTTGGATGGAAGCATTAATGTAATTGCCTCATCAATAAAATATAATGTTCCTATTACAGTAGGAATTAGTACAGATAAGGCTTGCTCTCCAACAAATGTCTATGGAATGTCAAAATATTTGATGGAGAAGTTCTTTTTGTCATCAAATGGTTATGAATCCAAGTTTTGTTGTACTCGTTTTGCGAATGTGGCAGGAAGCACAGGATCAGTCATACCGAAATGGGATGATATGAGAAAGAAGGGAATCCCTCTTACAGTTACAGATATGAACATGAGTAGACTCATGTTTTCTCCAAAAGAAGCTGCCGAATTGATACAAAAATCAATTAATTTGATGGAAAATGGACAATCAGCATTTATCCTCACAAAGAAAATGAAAACCGTGAAAATCTATGATTTAGCAAAAGTTTTGTCAGATCAAGTTGTCGTCACAGGGATTAGACAAGGCGAAAAATTATACGAAAATTTGATTTCTGAAAAAGAAGTTTCTTACACAGAATTGATTGACAATGATTATGTAATTATCAGAAAAAATCAAACCCCTGAAGGTAAAAGGGTTGATGGAGTTCTTAATTCAATGACTGCGGAATTGATGAATGAAGAACAAATCAAGGAATTACTAAATAATTGTGGTGTCGTCTTATGAGGCAAAAAAAATGCAATTAGATAAATCGAAATTCCCAGAAGAAACCCATCAATTAATTGATTTGCTGGAAAGCTCCGAATGGCCAGAAGCAGTCCCAGATTTCCTTATTTGCAGCGAAACCGAGGAAGACAAGATTGAGAGGGCGATGGGTGTTGTCGAGTATATGAAATTTGATTTTGCAGGTAAAAAAATTCTTGATTACGGTTGTGGCGAGGGTCACCTTGCTATGGAAGTTGCAAATACAGCATCCACTGCTTCATGTGAAAAAAGTGTCGGATTTGACATAGTTCAGTCTGGTATTCATCAATGGGAAAAAGAAGATAGGTTCTTGTTGACAACTAGCTTTGATAAAGTCAAAGAAAATGGTCCTTATGATTTTGTTGTTTTATATGATGTTTTAGATCATTGTGTTCAGCCTGTTGATGTGATGAGTAATATTATAAAAGTTTGCCACAAAGACACAAAGATTTTTGTCCGTTGTCATTCTTGGATGAGTAGGCATGGAGGTCATATTTATCGGCAACTCAACAAAGCATGGGCTCACCTCGTTTTCACTAAAGACGAGCTTTCTCTTATGGGAATTGATTTGCCATTCGTTTATAAGGTTTACACTCCTGTTCGCACACAATCATTGTGGTTTCAAGTTTTCAATTTACATGTAGAAAAACAAGATATAGTTAAAACCATTGTTGAAGATTTTTTCAAAAAACCAGAGATATCTGCTAGATTACCTTTGGCGAGATTTAACAACAAATTCCCAGAACACCAAATGGCGCAATCATTCAACGATTACTTTTTGAACACTCAATTTGCTATCCAATAGTACTTACATGGTGATCAGCTTTTTGTCAAAAAACTCTTCAATAATCCAATCGCAGTCCATAGTGTGAAATTCATGGCTTCTTTCCTTTTTTGTTTTAATTATTTCATCTGACCAAGATTCTAAGTCCAGATGAGCAAATGTACGAATCACGCCGTGAGAAGATTCGAGGTATTGAATCAGTTTACTTTTTTCCAAAGAAGAAATTAATTTCCAGTCTAGAATCGGTATGTGAAAATGTTTACAGATCATTATGAGCAATTCTTGATAAAGGCAAAAACAAAAGACAACCTTCTCATCCATTTTGGTTGGAAGCTTAGAAAATAGTTCTAACTTTTTAACAATCTTCTTGGGCAAAGAGTCTTTGTTCAAAATAAGTGATTCGTATATTGAGAGATACCAAGATGTGACAGGAGTTCTTCTTTTAGCTGGCAGAGAATCACGAACATCTCTTGTTAAAGCAAAACAATTAAATTCCTTCACAAAAAATGGTATCTTCATGCATGAATAGTTTTCTTTCGTAAAATTATATTCTTCTTTTTCCCATGTAAGCTTGAATATTTTTTCGCATATATCTTGATTCATATCTGCTATTTTTTGATAACATGTAATATATTCGCATCCAAATCCTTTTGCTAATATTTCGCAGTATTTGTGGTTATTGGCTGGGTTGAAAAATTCTCGTGAATAGTTGATTCCTTTCTGCGAATCACATAAGGTAGTGGCGAGCCAATCTGATCCGCAGTTTGGGCTCGATATTAAAAGCATGGGTTTTTTCATGGTTTTTTGTCCTTTCGTCATATGGAATCCCATCAAATTATGGTGAAGGGAAACTGCTTCGGATTTCCGAGAAGCAAAGCCGATAATATGTTTGGTCGTCAGTCGCCGCCATCAGAAGCGTTGACTGACTTTAAGCTTAATGGAGTAAGGCTCATGAACTTCAAGTCTTATAAGTATCGCAAGCTTAATGGTTTTGAAGAGAATTTTGTTTGCAGCGTATTAAGTGATATCAATTCAATCATCAAAAAGTGGCATGGCATTTTCCCTAACATCAAGTTCGTCAAGGTAAAACAGCATCTTTTCGATTCTCCTTCTGAATTACCTGTTGCCAATGATGCACACAGGGCTGAATTGGCGGCTGATGTTGAAATAATTGCTAATCTCCGACAGCCTCACCAGCAGTTGGGAAATAGGACTGTTGATAATGCTGTTCTTGAAGGATACTGTGGTATAGTATATCACTTTGCCAGTAGTTGGTTCAAATCTGATATCAATGGTATCACCAAGAATGACATCATGCAAGAGCTATACCTGAAGATCTGGGAAATCATGTACAGGTGGAATTCTGATCGTGGATCTTTGTCAACATTTATTTGGAAGAGTGTGCAGAATCGAATCTATACGGTTCTCAACACTCAAGGTCGCCCATTGGGTCATCTTCGCACAACCGGATTGTTGTTGATGGCCAAGTTTGACAAATTAAGGAAGGCAATGCCTAATTCTGACACATCTGAGATTATTGATTCTATGGACCTGACTGCCAAAAAGAAGCAGCATCTTTTGGACATTCTTGCATCAGTTAAACTCAATTCGCAAATGCAGAATTCTGGTCAGAATTCTGATTCTTATGGCGATGACTATTCAGTTCTTGGCAATATTCCCAAGAAAACCGAGAACGATGAATTGACACAAAAAATTTATGTCAAAGACATACTTGACAAAAGTAATTTGACACTCAATGAAAGGAAACTTATTGATGCTTCCATGGAACCTTATCATGGTTGGCAAACTGATATGGCCAGTAAAATCGTTTCCGAAAAAACAGGCAAGAAATACACTAAAATGAGAATCACGCAAATTCTGCAAAAAGCCAGAGAGAAGGTTGCTAATACAATTGAGCAGCAAAGAGCAGTTGAGAATGGAGTTTGACAAATAATCGTCTTATCTTGTTAGGGCAGAAGATTTTACGATGGTTAACCAAAGAAGTATTCTGGTAAAGTTGATTTTGGTCATTCACCGAAAACTGTTACAAGATGACAAGAAAGGCTTTCATGTCTTATAGCATCAGTAGTGTAGCTTCTTTCATGAAGTCGCAAAAAGAGCGGGAATTAGCCAAGGACAGTGATGATGCAGACTTAGGCCCTCATATCATTGTGGAGAAGGATGGCAACCCTGCTGCAATCTTTATTGCTCCCAAAACAACAGACAAAATTCAGGCTTGCAAAGCGGCCATGATGTGCAAGATAGGTTTTGACCCCGACAGCATTACTCTTGGTTTCGATGCTATCATTAGTAGTTTTGGAGATCAAAAAGTTGAAAAAGAATGTATAGTTTTGCAAAAGATCGACAAGGAAAATAAGATTGAAATGGCAACAATGCCTTATGAAGTATATGGAGATAAACTTGTTTGGGACGAAGATTTACAACAGGAGTTGGATAATCCAATTGGTATTTTTGGAGATATAGCTGATAAGCTCGTGGCAATTATGAATATCTCGACTGATCATGTTTCTGTTGAAGAAGTTCTTAATGGAGTTTTGTCAAAAGAAGAAATCAGCGAATTTAGTCGTGATAAGTTCGTGTTTTATACCAGTCGTGCCGCCATGGGATATCTAATGGGAATGGGCTTCAAAATTATTGATCTCATTTCCTATAAGCATCCCGAATGGACTGACGCAAAAGAAAATGGAGAGAAAATACTGGACAAAATGGTTGAAGCAGAAATCATTTCTGAAGAACAAAAGAAAAAGCTCTTTGATATTGTGAAGAATCATGTCGGCACTATTGTTTTCAAGGAAAGATTTGAACATGAGCTTACTGTGGCTAAGTGCAAGTTGCCAAAGAAGATGAAAATCTTTACTTTTGTAAGCATTTTTGAGCAGATGTGTATCCAGCCAAAGGCAAATGAGTCTTTCATTGATTCTTTGAAAGTTAAAAGCGACAGTGATGATGACTATGATGACTATGATGATGACTATGATGATGACTATGATGATGAGTGACGAGTATTTGATTTCACTAAATGGAGACAAGACATGGACGAACTGAGCAAGGAAGTCTCAGATGTCATGTGCCGAAGACTTCAGATTGATAATATCGAGGATGAAAAGGATTGGGAACGAGAATTCCAATCCTTAGATAGTCTTGATTTGATTGATTTGATATTTGTCCTTGAGGATAATTTTCATGTAAAGTTTCCAGATAAAATTAAAAACGCATCTTTCAAAAATCTAGTTGAATTCATTGGCCTCAATCGTGTTGGTCGTTGATTTTTGACCTTTATTTTTTTGAGTAGTTGGTGTACTTTTTGTTTGTGCCATAAATGTCAAGGTTGACCTCTGGCACTTTTTTTGGAGTCTGAAATGAAGAATTTTTTCGCATTAGCCTCTCTTGCTCTGGTTGGATCATCCTTGGCTTTTGCTGGTGATGAGAAGGCTCAGGCATCCAAGGATCAGACTGCTGTTGTAGTAGTCGCCAAGCCATCCCGTTTTCGTGTTGTGGCAACTCCCGTCCAAGTCGTGAAGACTGAGTTGGTTGCAAAGACAAGTACGATTCCAGCAACTATGGTTGTTGAAGAGAGGAAGGGTCTTTTCGGAAAATGGAAGACCGTGAATAGCGCCATCGTCATTAAGGAAGGCGCAAAGTAAAATTAATTTTTGTTCGACCTAAAAACGCAGACAGGATAAAACCTGTCTGTGTTTTTTTATAAAATTATTTTTCATGTTAAAAACTGATATCATAAAAAATCATTTGTATCCAAATCAATACAAGGTATGCGTGGAATTCAAGATGACGGTGTGGATCAAAACTGCTTCGGAATCCCGAGAAGCAAAGCCGAATAGTAGTCATGAAGGTTGTCATCTTGATCAATGACGGACAATGATGACAATCAAAACTGCTTCGGAATCCGAAGAAGCAAAGCCGATAACTAGTTGTGAGTGAAACGATCCGTCACAAGATGACGGAAATTCGTCCCAAGGAGACAAGTGATGAGCAAGCTTTTCCCTAACCGTTTCAATGTTCGTTGCAACAAGTGCAAGACCTCTCTCGCTATTGGCGCTGGCCTGACTGAGAGGCAAGAGAATTCTGTTTCCAATTTGCCGACCAAGTCCGTATTCATCAACTGGTGCAAAGAATGCTGTCCTCACCGCATTTCGGCACCTTTATCTCAACCACAGGTTCGAGTTCTAACAAGTGATCTTAAGATCATGATGCCTTACGAGAAGGAAAACCTTCCTCTTGTGAAGAGCCTTCCCGGCGCAAGATGGAATCCTGCTGATAAGACTTGGTCTGTCAGCAATAAGCCTGAAGATCGTCGTCGTATTTTGGAAGTTGCAGATAAGATTGGATTGGAGGTTGCTCCTTCTCTCCGTCAAGTCGAATTGTCGCAGGAAGCTCAATTCGCCAAGTCCTGTGGCCTTTATGACTTTCAGGTAGAAGGCGTTGATTGGCTTGCCAAGAAAGATCGAGCCCTTCTTGGCGACGAGATGGGACTTGGGAAGACCGCTCAAGCCCTTTTCAGCATTCCTCGCAATGGTTCTGGTCTTGTTATCTGCCGTGCTAGCTTGATCTATAACTGGAAAAATGAGTGTGCCAGATGGCGCAAGGATTTGACCCCTGTTGTGATTCGGGGTCGTGGAAACTTCCGTTTCCCCAAGGCTGGTGAGCTTGTAATCATCAATCCAGAAATCCTTCCTAATGACTTTGCAACCCGTCCTAACAAGAACGGCAACGAACAATTGGAGCAATACTTTGCTCGCCTTAACGATTGGCGCAATGAAATAAGGTCCAAGTATCCTGATGCTTGCAACACTAATCTTGTGATTGATGAAGCTCACGACTTCAAAAATCGTAAGGCAGCGAGAACCCGCAAGGTTCGTGAAATCGGTATGGTGGCCGAGAGGGTGACTGGCCTCACAGGAAGTCCTCTGACAAATCGACCAGATGATCTTTACGGTGTTCTGGACACACTTGGATTGTCCAAAGAGGTCTTTGGCAGTTTTGGAAGATTCCAAGAACTGTTCAATGCCTTCCACAATGGTTTTGGCTATCAGTATGGCAAGCCAAATGCTATTGTTCCAGAACTTCTAAGAAGGTCGATGATTCGTCGTCTTCGCAAGGATGTTCTTCAACAACTTCCAAGCAAGTTCTACACGAACATGGTTGTTGGCAACGACAACACCAAGCTTAAGGCCCGTCTTGATGAGATGTGGTCTAAGTGGGAAGGTAGTCTTGTTGATGTTGGCGATCTTCCTCCTTTCGAGGAATTTGCAAGTATTCGTGCTGAACTTGCAGCTTCCCGAATCGATGCCATGGTTGAGTATGTAGAAAACTGTGAGGAGCAGGAATGCCCCTTGCTTGTTTTCTCCGCTCACCTTGCCCCTCTCGACGCTTTACTTTGCCGTGATGGTTGGGCAGTCATCTCTGGAGAAACCAAGCCTGAACGCCGTCAACAAATTGTTGACGATTTCCAAGCTGGTCGCCTCAAGGGTGTCGGCTTGACAATCCGTGCAGGTGGTGTTGGTCTTACTCTGACCCATGCCGCCAAAGCACTATTTGTCGATTTGGATTGGACTCCCGCTGCAAACTGGCAGGCAGAGGACCGAATCTGCCGAATCGGCCAAACAAAGTCCAGCGTGGAAATCATTCGCATGGTTTCCGACCATGAGCTTGATCTGCATATCCAAAATATGCTGATCGACAAGATCGACACAATTGTCAAGGCAATTGACAATACGGTGTCTGGTCAGGTCAACCCCGGTCGCTCTATCCACGATGAGCCTAAAGGCGAAACCGAGGAAGAGTATCAGGCTCGCATGCAGCGTCTTGCCAACTTTGAGCAAGAGCAAGATGCCAAGCTCAAAGAAGAAGCAAAGCAAAGGGCTAAGTCAAAGGTTGATGGTATTCATCGTCGTGAATCAGCGAAGGTGAAGTCTCAGCCTCTGCCACTCACTCCAGAGCGTTCCGAACAGGTACGCCGAGCATTCAAGTACATGCTCGGTGTATGTGATGGCGCTCAGGAAAGAGATGGTCAGGGATTCAATAAGCCCGATGCTTCAGTTGCTCATTGTCTTTTGACTGCTGGTCTAGAAAACCAGCAGGAACTTGAGGCGGCTCAAATGATGCTTTGCCGATACCATAGGCAGCTTTCGGCAAGTTATCCTTTGATTTTCCGAAACGCAGCCTGATTTTCCAAAAAGATGGGGGTCGTCACTTAAATGTGACGGCCCCCATCTTTTTTTTTGGTTTTTTTTCCCAATCTTGAGACAATGTTTACATTCATGCTTTTTCAAGATAATTTGAACTCACAAGGAGAATTTGATTGTGATCAAGGCTAAGAATTTTGTATGCCCCCGTTGTGGAGGGTCTGTTCCAAATGACCAAAATAAGGGCGATTATCCCGGTGCTTTGTCAAGAGTCACAAACCATGAAATATGCTCCCAATGTGGAATGGAAGAGGCAATCAGAGATTTCAACAAACTCGCTCCAATCGGACTTGGAGACTGGTACATTAACAAAAACAGGAATAAATAATTATGTTGATTAATGATGATTATCCCCCAAATAAAAACCACAACATCTCTTCCCTAGATCTTTCCTACCAACTCTCTATTCAAGAAATGGCTCTAAGCTTTCTGTCAAAACACTTTCTAAATCTTATTTTTGAAAATATGGAACATTACCTCCAAAATAAGGGTTTTGTTCCATATTTTTTGAACATGCATTTTTCTTCATCAAAAGAACATGGTAAAAATTGGGCTAGTCAGGCCATTCCTGAATTTGGCGAAAGGATGCATGACAGCTTTTCTTCCTCAGTATGCAAGTATTTGAAGAGAGACGCAAAGTTAGAAATTGACAGCTTGATTACATTTTCAAGTTGGATGATTGATGCTGAAAAGAGAAAAATTGTCACAGGAAAATATGACAAATTAGAAGCCGAAGCCAATATGCGCCGAAGCCTTGCTGATTGCATCTCTTGGCTGATGATTTCAATTTTGCCTTCTTATTGGAAGATTTATTTTGCTGATTCAGCAAGATATGCCACAATGGATGATCTCGACATCCCTATGACCATGATGGAAGAATTTACTCTGGAAAATAAAATCAACATTAAAACAAATATGCAAGAATCTTTTCTAAATTTCAGCAGCCCTAAAGAAGCTTTGAGGATTAGAAATGTGATTAACACTCAATATGAATTTTTGCAAATGAAACCTCCAAATACAGAAGTTCATTGCTTTCGTAAATCAGACGACAAACTAATTACTTGGGCTAATTTCCCAAATGAATTTACACATAAGATTTTAGACCCTAAAAATCTAATTCAAAGTTAACCATCATGAAAAATGACAATCAAAATCACGAAATTGCCAAGTCTTTGCTTTCAAAGCATGGACATGCTATTCTGAGGCAAAACATTCATAAGTGGACTGATTTGAGAGAAGTGCAAAGATGTTCGGTCATTATTCCAAAAGCAGTCAAGAATAAAATTGCAAAACTAAGTCCCGAAATAAGTTGGAAAGTAAGTGACGAATTGAAGAAATTAATTTTTGAAAAATTCCCAGAAAAATGGCGGATTTTCTTTATAACAGGAAAAAGATATGCTCTTGAAAGTGATATTATTCTTGACTCTCCTCCTTGGGATGATTATGAAAATATCTACGAGGGAATTCATGCTTATCAAATGATTTCTTATGCCAAGGAATTTTTCAAGAGTACCGAATCTCTTGGCATTAACATTGATGTTGAAATTCAGGGAATTGATCCTGATGGAAATGTCAATCCTTACTTGAAGCTTTACAAGTCTCAAATTAAATCAATTCGCATGGGGTTTTCTATATGAAGAATGAATTTGATATGATTGGTGTTACTGCTATCAAGTGTTGTCTAAAAAAAAATAGATGGGGATTTGATTATGAAGGCAAGTTTTATGACATGGCACCAGCTAATTTTACCGATTATATGCTGAATCCACTTGTAATCGGAGTTGACAGGCTTATAAATGTGGGTTGCAGCAAA
>Ga0049080_10000462_pt1 | contig 13768 bp, 19 predicted proteins | sample GreLakmeER15MSRF_FD_66716 | JGI IMG/M metagenome (GOLD analysis project Ga0049080, IMG submission 66716) | Freshwater lentic microbial communities from great Laurentian Lakes, MI, USA - Great Lakes metaG ER15MSRF | ecosystem: Environmental > Aquatic > Freshwater > Lake | place: Great Lakes... | reverse complement strand
ACCTTGTACCTGTGCATCAGCAGGTGGTCATTGGAAAAGAGCAATAGACTTTTTACACGATTACGCAAAAAATAGATAATGATAGATTCCGGTAGTATTCAACGATGTGAATGTGAAAGAAGATTAGTCGGACTATATAAGGAAAGTCATAATTGGTTAGTAAGGTCAGCAAAGAAGATAACTAAACAACAAGAAGAAGCAGAAGATTTGGTATCAGAGTTATACATTTATTTAATTGAAAAATGTAATCCTAAAATATTCTACGGAAAAAATACATACAATCTTTTTTACGCACATAAGTTTCTACATAGCAGATTTATGAACAAAGTAAGAAAATTGAATAGAGTTAAACTAATGGGTGACTATACTCCGTGGGAAGAACAAGGTGAAACTATTTATGACGAGGAACAAGATTTAAGATTGCAAGAAGCACATGATGAAGTCTTAGAAGAATTGAATAGATTAAAGATAACTAGAATGTGGCCTCAAGCAAAGATATTTGAATTATATTGGATGTCAGAAAATACATTAGACGAAGTAGCAAGAAAGACTAAGATAAGTAAGTCAACTGTATTCCTTGCAGTAAAGAAGGTAAGAAAATATTTGAAAGAAGTTATAGATAATCCATATGTTTAAGAAACCATTTAACTACAAGACAGGTGAGGATAGAGTATGTAAAGAATGTGGTAATCAATATCATACACCTAAACCAAGATGGAAGTGTTTAGAGTGTTTAGTTATACAACAAAAGAAATATCAAATCAAATATGTTAGAAAAGAACAATATCCATTTGACAATAGAAATGGAGATGCAGGTAAAAGATTTTGTAGTATAAGAACTGCACTGAGTAATGCTTGGAAGAAATATAAAAAGACAGGCGATAGAAATGTTATAACTAAACACTACGATAAACAATTAAAAGAGATAGAGCAAAACGGAATATTAAAGTGGATATTGGACAGACGAGATAAAGAAACATCAGCTGCAAAGATAACAAAGAGTAGAGATAGTATTAAAAAGGATTATCCATCATATCATGACTACTACGAATACTAACATAGATTATCAATATGTGCATCTAAACTTTAATTGGACTTACATAAGAGATAAGCAAATAATATTAAGAGGTAATGAATTGGGTGGTATATTGATAATTACAGATAGTGAAGGAAAGACAATTAAGATGTATGGATTTGAAAGAATTATATAATCAACTACAAAAATAAAAGTGATTTGTTATAATAGTATAGAACCGATTAAATAACGGGCAATAAACGAATATGGGAAAGTTTGAAGTAGGAAATAAATTAGGTGGTAGAAAGCCAGGTGCATTAAATAGAAGTACCGAACAAGCCAAACTTGCAATCGCTAGACTTGCTAACCAAGGATTGAATAACATTACAGAAGATTTTGAAAAGATAAGAAAAGAAAATCCAATTGAAGCAGCTAAACTTTATCTTAAACTATTAGAATACATTGTACCTAAAAAGGCATCAATGGAAATAAGTGGTGAGATAGACCATAGAATACAGCAAGTTAGTATTAACATAAACAGAACAGGTAGTGAACCTAGAGATTAACACAACAGTTACGTTTGAAAACCTATTAGATTCTAAGAGTAGAGTTACTCAACACATAGGAGGAACAAGAAGTGGTAAGACATATGCTATATTGCAATTCTTAATCGTACAGGCAATAGAAAACAAAGAAACAATAACAATAGTAAGAAAGACAATACCCTCTCTTAAAAGAACTGTAATGAAGGATTTTAAGGATATCTTACAGGGACTAAACATATGGCAAGATGAAAACTTTAATATTACTGATAGGGTCTATAACCTCTACGATTCTACTATTCAATTCATCTCTACTGATGATGCTGATAAGTTACGTGGTATTAAATCTAGTACACTATTTGTTGATGAGGCAAGTGAGATTGATGAAGAAAGTTATTTTCAGTTATCTATTAGAACTTCAGGCAAAATCATACTTGCTTATAACCCAACCATTAGTCCTTACCATTGGCTTAGAACAATGCCAGAAGTTGAAAGGTTTGTAACAACATATAAGGATAATATCTACTTACCTAAAGAAATGGTAGAAGCAATTGAAAACCTACAAAACACAAATGAAAAATATTGGAAGATATATGGTAAAGGAGAGTTTGCTCAGAACGATAAAGCTATATTTCAATTTGAGTTATGCGATACTATTGACGCTAATTTTGTTTGCTTTGGCATTGACTTTGGTTTTAGTAGCGACCCCTGTTCTCTTGTTGCTGTATATAAAAGTAGCGATACATTGTATTTGGAGGAGCTCATCTATGAGAAAGGTATGGTTACACAGGACATTGTGGAAAGACTTAAGAAATTAGATATTAGTAAGAGTGAAACTATATGGGCAGATTCAGCAGAACCAAGATTGATAGAAGAGATATATCGTAGTGGGTTTAATATAAAGCCTGTAACTAAAGGTAAGGATAGTATTAACTTTGGTATATCAGTAATGAAGAACTATAAGATTAAGATATTGAAATCCTCACAGAATTTAATTAACGAGATGTATGCTTACCAATACGAAACGGATAAGCATGGTTATACTACTGACAGACCTGAAGGTGGATTAGACCATGCGATAGATGCTGCAAGGTATGGAGTAATGATGAGTTTATCGGTTAAAGCACAAAACAAAGGCACATATGCAATCACAATCGGAAAGTATAAATACTAATCAAAACGTCTGGAATGAGAATGAAATTAAAGACTTACTACTCTACGCTAAGAGTTTGCAAGTAGAAAATGAGGATTTGAGAGCAAAAATGATAATGATGAATACTAAATTAGAACTAGAAGAAAAGAAAGTAACAAGATTGACAAACATATTAAAGGCATTAAACATATGGCAATAAAAGAATTAGAATTAAAAGTACCAACCTCTTATGCAGATATTACATTAGAGAAGTGGTTAATACTACAAACAGAATTAGATAACTATAAAGATGACCCTGATGCAATGTCAGCAATTACATTATATCATCTATGCGGCTTAGACCCAATATACTTAAAGGGATTATCAGTTAATGATTACACAAGTATTAAAACTGAGTTAGAATCTTTTTTAGCTGATACTGAATTTCCATTACAAAGAATAATCAAGATAGATGGTGTTGAATATGGATTTGAACCTAACTTATCACAAATGGCATACGGAGCATATGCTGACATTACTCAATACAAAGAGTTAACCATTGATAAGAATTGGGCAAAGATAATGTCTATACTATACAGGCCTATCACACATAAGAAAGGAGAGATGTATACAATTAAAACTTATGATGGTGAACTTAAAGAAGATATGTTTTTGCAAGTAGGTATGGATGTGCACTTAGGTACTTTGTTTTTTTTTGTCAATTTATTAATGGACTTACTGAAAGGTATCCTGAACTCTACGATGGAGATGGAGTTACCTCACAACATCAAGTCAATTTTGGAAAGAAGTGGTCGGCTTATTCCACACTTATTGACCTTGCCAACGGAGATATTACGAAAATAGATATTGTAACAAAAGAACCATTAGCAAAGTGTTTATTGTATCTTGCATATAAATCCGATAAAAATCAATTTGAAACTTTGATGCATAACGAAGCAGTAAAGAAATTGAGATAATAACATTTCATTTTATTATTGTTATTACTAAAACGAAACTATGGGAAGATGGTCTAACAGTAGTAGTGGTAATCTAAGATTCTCTGTAAATAGAGAAAACAACTCTGGTATTTACATAGGGCCAACTAGAGGTTTATCAAGTCCAAAGAATAGTAGGAGAGCTTGTTTGTGTTTAGATAAAGATACTTATGATGTTAGATGTTGCAATGGCGCATTGATGCAACAAGGTATAGGTGTAATACAATCAGCAAGAGCAACAGGCGGTGGTGGATTTGACGATGGGTATGATGATGGTTATGACAAAGTAATAAATCAGTAAAATAAAAATATAGATATGTCTCAAATATCAAAGCAAGGATTATCGGTAGATAACGGAATATCATTTCCTAATAACAATTCAGGACAGATTACACCGACAGCATTAAGAAACTTTAATACTAATATGATTGATTCGTTGGTAGCAGAAAACACTTACCAACCATTTACAGCATCAGTAAATAGTTCAATCTCAGCATTGAATACTTTTACTGCGTCTCAACAACCTACATTTAATGCGTTGAATAGTTTCACTGCAAGTCAGTTAACACTCAATACAGGATACAATAATGCAACTGCTTCATTGAATACATCGGTTAGTGGATTACAATCACAAACTTCTCAACTATCTACATTCACAGGCTCTATAAACCAAATACAATCATCAGGTATTACATTAGGTAATGCTATTAGATTTAACTTTAGTGGTTTAATGACTGCAAGTATTACTGCTAATGTTGGTGGTAACATTGCTGATATATCTTTATTAAGTGATACAACAAGAGTTGCTACATCATCTTTTAATGCATATACTGCTTCTATTGCAGGAACTAATGCATTCACTGCATCTACTAATAATCGTTTAACTAATATAGAATCTACTACTGCATCTCTAAATAGTTCAGTTAGTAACTTAAACGCATTCACTCAATCTCAAATAATTTTTAATAATTCAATAACTGCATCGGTAGGACAATTATTAACATTCAGTTCTTCATTAAGTGGTGGATTTGCAACACAGGGTGAATTAGATGCATCTGCTTCTACATTACAAAACAATATTGATACAAAGTTAAATACATCTTCGTTTAATGCTTATACTGCATCTCAACCTTCAATTTCATCATTGAATTCATATACTGCAAGTAACGATACAAAGTGGACTACGATAGGATTATTAACTGGCTCATACGCAACAACAGGTAGTAATTCATTTATAGGTATTCAAAGTATGAGCGGTTCATTAAGATTGACAGGTAGTGCATATGGTAATGTAATATCAGCAAGTATTGTAGGTAGTACTGCAAGTATTGATTTAAGTGCAGCAAACTATTTTACTTTGTTAATTGCAAGTAATACAAATATAAATGTAACTAATCCTCAACCAGGGGTGACTGCAACATTAGTAATAAATACTGCAGGTGCAACAACCGCATCGTTTAGTTCAAATGTAAAACAATCATCAGGTAGTTTTTATGTTCCATCTAATTCAGGTAGTATAGATATTCTTTCATTCACAGCAGTAACTACATCAAGTGTTTTTGTAATTCCTGCTTATTCATTTGTATAATATGATATTTCAAAGTTTTAATAAAGGTGGAACTGACAGAAATAATTTTGGTTTGTATGAATATGTTGCTGGAGCAGATATAATTTTTGACTTTGGTAATCCAATTTCTACCGGTAGTGTAGGTGCACCAAATTATAAAGTTTATAATGTAGCATCTCAAAATGTAACTGGTAGTTTAATACCTTTTAATAATCCAGGTGCTGTTTATCCAACACTTAGTGGGTCATCTTATGGAGTAATGAATTTTACATCTATTGCAACTTTAGACAATTACATGCAATACACATGGAAATCAACACAACAACAAACTAATATATTTTGTTTACAAACTCCTTCTCCTGATGGTGAATCACAATATCCTAATGAGGGTGCCGGTGCAAATAGCATTTATGTTAAATTAAACACTACTAATAATTTAATTGTAGGAATATATGATAGTAGTAATACTCAATTTGATGATATATTTAGTTCACCAACAATTAATAAAACAGCAGGTAATGGAAGAAATGGTTGGAATATGATTACTGTAACATCTAATGGAAGTAATATACATCAGTTATATATTAATGAAACTTTAACTGCAACAAGCAGTACAACAATTAATAGAGTAACAAGTGGAGCACAGACATTTGATTTTTCAACAAATAGTAATAATCCAATTATGACATTTATGCAATATCCAAAAGTATTAACACAAAAACAAATTAGACAAAACTACAAAGTATTCAATCAAAGATTCTTTGTAACATAAAAAATAACTATTTTTCAAACAACCTTTGTTATTAAAGGTATAAACAACTAAACAATGAATTCAAAAACTGTATTAAGTAAGATATTAGGACTTTTATCTTTAGATAAGGAAGTGGAATTAACTTACGCAAAATTGAAAGACGGAACAATCGTTGAATCTGCAACATTTGATGTAGGTGAAGATTTATTCGTAGTATCAGAAGATGGTACTAAAACCCCTGCTCCAGACGGAACACATGAATTATCTCTTAAAGATGAATCAGGTAATGAAAACTTAATTAAAGTAATTACTAAAGATGGTAAAATCGAAGAAAGAGAGAATGTAGAATTAGAAACTGTAAAGGTTGAAGATTTACCAGCTGCATCAGGAGATGTATTAGAAGTAAACGAAGTACCTGACCAAAAGAACCAAATCAAATCTGGAACTTTAATGGCAGAAGAAACTGAAGAAGTAATGCCAATCACAGAAGATGCAACTGCAGAAGATGAATCTGAAGTGGAAATTAACTTAGGCGATATGGCTAAGAAAATGGAAGACATGGCTTATAGAATCCAAGAGATGGAAACTAAAATGGAAGCAATGATGCCACCGGTAGATTCTGAAGTAACTCAAGAAGTTGCAGGAATGAAAATGTCTGCAGAGCCTGATGAAGATGAAGAAGAAGAGTTACCAAAATTAGATGGTGCTCCAATTGAAGAAGCAGCTAGATTCTCAGAACAAAATAGAAAAAATTATGGTAAGATTACAAGAGATTCACAATCTACATTCTTATCTAAACTTTATAATTAAAATTATTAACAATCCCAAAAAAAAGGAAACAATGAACAAATTACAAAAATTCGCAGCTCCTCCAACTATTACAGGTGGTGGCCTTGGTGGTGCAACTACTTATAGTGGTGAAGCAGCAGCAGGATATATCGCAGCAGCGTTATTAAGTGCAAACACATTGGATAAGAAGTATGTATCAATCATGCCAAACGTGAAATACAAATCTGTTATCCAAAAACTAGCTACAGCAGGTATCGTACAAGATGCTTCTTGTGACTTTACAACTTCAGGTAGTGTAACTATCTCTGAACAAATTTTAACTCCAAAAGAATTACAAGTTAACTTACAATTATGTAAGCAAGAGTTTGTAGCATCTTGGGAGGCTTTACAATTAGGTTTTTCAGCTTTTGATGAAATTCCTAAGAACTTTAACGATTTCTTAATCTCTTATGTTGGTGGTCAAGTTGCTCAAGCAACTGAAGAAAACATTTGGGCAGGAACTTCAACTAATGGTTCTTTCACAGGATTCCAATCTTTATTCTCTGCATCAGTTGCAGCGGGTGGAGCAACAGCAGTATTACCAGCAAGAAGCACAGGTGGTTCATCTACTATTCTTTCAGGTTCTAACGCAGTTGTAACTTCAGCTAACGTAGTATCTATCTTAGATTCAGTAGTTCAAACAATCCCAACAACTGTATATGGTAAGCCAGACTTATTAATATATGTTGGTACTAAAGTAGCAAAAGCATACCAAACAGCAATGTCAGGTAATGGTGCTTCTGGTTTAGGTGCTAATGGATTTAACAATCAAATGAATATCGGTGAGAAGCCTTATAACTTCCAAGGTATTGAATTGGTATTATGTCCAGGTATGAGTGACAACAAAATCGTTGCAGCTCAAAAATCAAACTTATTCTTCGGAACAGGTTTACTTTCTGACTATAACGAGACTAAGGTAATCGACATGGCTAACATTGATGGTTCACAAAACTATCGTGTTATTATGAGATTTACATCTGGTGTACAATTCGGAGTAGGACAAGATATTGTTTACTTAGGAGCATACGCATAAATAATTAGAAGGTGGGGAGTATCGTAGAACAGAAACCCACCAACTAAAATAACTAACAAAATTAAAAATTAATCATTATGGCTTGTAATTTATCAGCTGGAAGACAAGAAGTTTGTAAAGAAAGTATCGGTGGTATACAAGGTGTATACTTCGTAAACTATACAACTGGCTCTTTCACTAAAAACGGAAGTGGTGAAGTAAGTGCAGTACCTTCAGGTAGTGTATTATACTTTTACCAATTAAAAGGTTCAAGTGCATATACTGAAACTGTTAACTCTTCAAGAGACAATGGTACTACATTCTTCTCACAAGAATTGCTATTGAATCTTAAAAAATTGACAAACGAGATGACTACTCAATTAAAGCTTATGGCTTATGGTAGACCTCAAATTATCGTTTGGACAAATAACGGTGACGCTTTATTAGTTGGTGAAAAATTAGGTGCGGATGTAACTGCAGGTACAATTCAAACAGGTGCGGCATTGGGTGACCTTTATGGTTATTCAGTAACATTCACAGGTATGGAACAATTACCAGCAGCATTCTTAACTGGTTCGACAACAACTAACGCATTAGCTGGTCTAACTGCAAACTACACAGTAGTTTATGGTTCTCCTGCTTAATTAGTATTAGCATAAAAATATTAGCCCTGCTCTTCGGAGTGGGGTTTTTTATTTTAACTATTATTAGATAATTATTTGTTATTATTAGATACAGACAAGATAAACAATAGATAATGCTAGCATATTACATATCTCAATCAAATGAGTATACATTTAGAACACAGCCTACTGGCTCCAATCAGTTTACAATGTCATTACAAGACATGTATACTTTACAAAACTTTACAATGTCAATGTCAGGTATATCATATAATCCATACGAATCTTTTGTAGGATTTACAGGAAGTATTAGTGGAGCATATGATGCTGGTGAATATAGAGCAACTCTTTATAATTCAGGTGCAGTAGGTATAACTTATAATCCATCATCAGGCAATGCAATATGGCAAGGTTCAATCCAAGTATACGCATCACAATCAATAGACAAATCGGTATACGAAAATCAAATACCTCCAATAACTTCACACGTTAGTGAAAACAAGTACATAATTTTGACTTAATATGAAACAACAACAAAAATTCTCCATCGTTAATGTAAATAATAATCAGCTTCCTATTATAACGGAAGATGCTAAAACACGATATAATTGGATTCCATTCGGTGTTTATGGACACGATGATTTCTTTGACGCAGTAACAATGACTTATAATGTAAGTACAACTAACTCTGCATGTATCGAAGGTATAGCAGATTTAATATATGGTAAGGGTGTATACTCTAAAGACAAAACATTTAACGATGTATTACAAAAGTTAATTCCACAAGAAGAAACTAAAAGAGTTGCATTTGATTTGAAATTATATGGCAATGCTGCATATCAAGTATATTGGGATGATTCTCATACTAAGATAGTTAAGATGTATCATATTCCAATACAAACTATTCGTGCAGAAAAGATTGGTAATTCACCTAGAATAGAAAACTTTTTCTATTGTATTGATTGGAATGACCAACGCAAGATTAAAGATAAAAAGAAAATCCCTGCATTCGGTACTTCTAAAGAGAAAATGGAAATACTTTATATTAAGAATTACTCACCAGGTTTATATTACTACTCACTACCTGATTGGGTTGCAGCAATGCAATTCGCAGTATCAGAAGGTGAAATTAGTAACTTACACTTAAACAATATTACAAATGGTTTCTTACCGGCTGTAATGTTAAACTTTAATAATGGAGTTCCTGCTCCTGAAGAAAGAGAAACAATAGAAGATTTAGTTCAAGCTAAATTTACAGGAACGGATAACGCAGGTAGATTTATGTTATCATTTAACGATGACCCTGCAACTAAACCTACATTGGATGTAATTGATATTCCTAATTTGCATGAGAAATATGATTATGTAGCAACATACACACAAGATAGAATACTTGTAGCACATAGAGTAACTTCACCTTTATTATTTGGTATTAGAACACAAAATAATGGATTTAGTTCACAATCAGAAGAAATGAAAACTGCATTTAGTATTATGCAAACAATGACTATTAGTCCTTTCCAAAACTTAATCTTAAATAGTTTAGATATGGCATTGACTGCAGGTGGATATGATGCAACTGAATTATACTTTGAACAATTAACTCCATTAGTAATACTTGCACAAACTGCAGATGAAACAGGTAAGTCAGTTGGACAAGTTGAAGATGAAACTAATAAGTCTATGGAAAATCCTGCAACACAAGAAAATCCAGGTGACCAAACAATACAAGATGCTAATTTAGAATCAGAACCAGTACCTAATGTAAGTTTTGGTTCAGCATTTTTTGAAAGAGAATACGAAATAATTAAACAAAAATAAGATATGGCATACGCATTATTCATAAATAGAAATGACATCATTAAGAACACTCCATTACAGGGTGCAATAGACGCAGATGCTCTATTACCATTCGTAAGAACGGCACAAGATAAATACTTAAAGAATTTATTAGGTACTATTCTTTTTGATTATTTACAGGAACAAATCATTGCAAATACTGTTTCAGCTTTATCTGTATATTATCAAGACCTATTAGATGATTACATTAAGAATACATTGATGTGGTATTCTTGTGTTGAATATATTCCTTTTAGTTCAGTTCAGTTCAAATCTAATGGTAGCATTAAACAACAAAGTGAACAAGGTATTGCACCTTCTAAAAGTGAAATAGATTATCTAAAAGCACAGGCACAACAAAATGCTGACTATTATGCATTAAGATTGCAAAACTATCTTATTTCATATTCTCAAAATATACCTCAATACTTACAATCAATCGGTAATCAAACTCAAATATATCCTGACCAAAGTAATCAATACTGGGGTGGAATACAATTATAATAACAATGAGTGTATTAGTAACAAATACGAATGTAAATTATACTAACTACTATAATCTTGTAAACTTTTTTAGAGAATATATGAGTCAACACCCATCTATTGCACAAGTTAGTAATGAGGACATTGATGATTTTGATGAAAGAGAATTTCCAAATTATCCAGTTGCTAATGTTACAATACCTTCAACTAAATTTAGAACCAATACAACTGATTATGAAATACAAATAATCGTTGCAGACAAAGTTAAGAATAAAAATAATGAAAGTGATGGTAGAACAAATGAACAAATATTACCTTATTATGGAGTAAATGATGTAATGGATATTTGGGCAAACACACTTGCAATTGTAAATGACATAACTTCTTTTATACAAAGAGGAGTTACTAACTTTGATATCGATGGTGGAATTAATTGTAAACAATTTGAAGAAAGATTTGATAACGGGTTAGCAGGGTGGGTAATAAATTTTACTTTAACAACACACAACGACAAGAATCGTTGTCTATTTGAATTATATCCAAATTAATATGGCAACACCAATAATATCTAACACAGGCACTAACTACACACTTTATTATAATGTAGTTAATTACTTTAGAACAATAATGTCTAATCATCCTTCTATTGCTATAGCAACATTAGGAGATATTGCAGAATTTGATAATAAACAATTTCCTGCGTATCCAATTGGTAATTTGCAAATATTAGAATCTGACTTTGGTACATCTGTTACTAATTTCAGAGTTCAGTTAATGATTGCTGATAAAGTAAAGAATAAAGATAACGAATCGAAACCTATAAATAATGAACAAACTATTCCTTATTATGGAGTAAATGATAAAGTAGACATATTCGCAAATACACTTGCAATCCTGAACGATTTAACTTCTTACACACAAAGAGGTGTCCAGAATTTTGAAATCAATGAGGACATTATATGTACTCCTTTTGCGGATAGCTTTGATAATGGTCTTGCTGGTTGGACTGCAGAGTTTACTCTTACAACTCACAATGACAAAAATCGTTGTCTTTTTTTTTTAATAGTCCCTAATCTACAAGGATTTGTAATTGAAGATTGTTTAACTAGTGAAAGATATAAAGCTATATTAGACCCAAGTCAATACCCATCAGTTGTTGGTGGAGTATTTTCTACATTGAAATCACCAGGTCTATCAAATACATATGGTAACTTACTCTGTTATACAATAGTAGAACCAATTGAAGACGATGATTGGAATTTTGTAAATCTTCCAATACTTCAACCAGGAATAATTCAAACTTGCCAATTGTGTAATTTGTGGATAAATCCTAAAATTTGGTCTACAACTCCAGCAGCATGGAGTGGAGCAGATGCTGAATTTAGAACATGGTCGACAGTATAAAATATTAAAATAAAAATAATGGGTAGTTTAAGTAATCTTTATATCTCACAATCGTATCAATCACTAATACACTTAGCGACTAATAATACGGCATCTGCAACTTTAATTGATTTGCAAGATGGTTTAGGTAATTCTATTGGAGTAGCAGTAAATACAGGTGGAAATTTATATCTTACAGGTAGTTTAACTGCTTCATTACAACAAGGATATGTTTTAGTTGGTAATGGTAGTAATAGAACTACATTAGTACCTACTTCATCATTTACTGATACATTTAATAGTAGTAGTTTAGTTACAACTGCATCTTTCAACGCATATACACAAAGTAACGATAGTAAAGTAAATTCTTTAATTAACGCAACTGCATCTTACGCAATCAGTTCATCTGTTGCTGCAGTAGATGCTGCACAACAATTACAAATTAATTCTTTAATTGCATTTACTGGAAGTAATACTAACACATCATTAAATGCATATACTGCTTCTCAAAATAGTTTTAATGCATCAGCAACTGCTTCTATTCAAAACTTATTAAACTTATCTTCTTCTTTAAGTGGAGGATATGCTACACAGGGTGAATTGGATGCAGTTAGTTCTTCATTAAATAATTCTATTAATACTAAATTAATACTTCTTCTTTCAATGCGTATACACAAAGTAATGATAGTAAAGTAAATTCTTTAATCAATGCGACTGCAAGTTACGCAAATAGTGCTTCGGTAGCAACTGTTGATTATAATCAACAACAACAAATTAATCAATTGATTGCAGTAACTGCATCATTCTTAACTTCTTCTGCTGACATCACATCTTTGAATGCATTTACTGCGTCTCAAAATACTAAGAATACTACATTAGAAAGTGTAACTTCTTCGTTAAATCAATTTACTTCATCAGCAAATAATAGACTAAATAACTTAGAATCTACTTCGGCTAGTGTCAATATATCAATTGCAAATATAAACTCAACCACAGCAAGCCAGGCAATTTCTATAAGTAATCTAAACTCATTTACACAAAGTGCACAAACATCAATAAATAATTTAACTGCTGCTACTGCATCATACGCAATCAGTGCATCTGTTGCAAGTGTAGATGCTGCACAGCAATCACAAATTAATAATTTAATTTCTGCAACTGGGTCTTATGCAATCAGTGCATCTGTTGCAGTGGTCGATGCAGCACAGCAATCACAAATTAATTCTTTAATTGCAGCTAGTGGTTCTTATTTAACATCATCAGTTCCATTAACATCATTGAATGCATTTACTGCATCACAATTAACAATTAACTCAGGATATAACACATATACTGCATCTAACGATACTAAATGGAATACATTAGGTGGCCAAACTGGAAGTTTTATTACTGAAAGTGAAACTGCTTCTTTTGCAAGAACTAATATAGATAATAACTTTAGTGCAAACCAAACATTCACAAACATAACTGCAGTATCTGCATCATTTACATATGTTCAAATAACTTATGAAACTGCTAGCGTAATCTATTCTAGTGGGTCAAATCAATTCGGAGATGAGTTGACAGACATACAAACATTAAGTGGCAGTGTAAAGATA
>Ga0049080_10000461_pt1 | contig 13794 bp, 26 predicted proteins | sample GreLakmeER15MSRF_FD_66716 | JGI IMG/M metagenome (GOLD analysis project Ga0049080, IMG submission 66716) | Freshwater lentic microbial communities from great Laurentian Lakes, MI, USA - Great Lakes metaG ER15MSRF | ecosystem: Environmental > Aquatic > Freshwater > Lake | place: Great Lakes... | reverse complement strand
CACTGAAGTTCTGCTTGTGATAAGTCTTGGCAAGTTTCGTGAATACCTTCTTATTCAGATCCAATTCCTTGCAAATATCATTCTTAATATTCTTTTGAAGGTCACGTTCTGCGTCCATGCGAGTAAGTGATGTGCTCATATCCTTAATTGCACCCATCAGCTTCAGTTTATCATTTGCACTCAGTGTATTCAACATATTACCATTCCTTATGATAGAGTAGATACAGTAATATACTATAGTCTATTCAATTTGTCAACCCACCTTCTCATTTTTCTGGCCACACATTTTAAAACGTGGTATCAAATTTCTCAAGTGAGTGTGGTTTGAAATTTCGCCATCCAACAGGAAGAATACAATTACTGGGTGCGTGTATAAATAGTGGAGCAATATCATTATCGTCGTATCCAGCCAATCCACACCCAATTCTGGTAACTTGGAACATTAAATTTGGATTGAGTGTGGCATACTTAATAAAACTATTTACATACTTTTCTATTTTATCGACCGGCAATGTGTTTAATTGCTCATCTTTTGTAGGAATGGCAAAACTATTACCTTGCATTCCAACTCCTTGGCCATAAATTGCCCCATGCTTTCTATACGCGGTAAGGGCGGCACCTTTTCCGTGTCGTCCCGCAAGATTACTGCCGAACACAAATATTTGATTTTTCATAACTATCTCCTGTAATAAGGACGAGATCGGATTTGAACCGATGTGGGATTTCTCCAAAGGTTTTGCAGACCCATGCCTTCAACCGCTCAGCCACTCGTCCAACAACTGTTTATACTACTTTTTCAATATACGCCGCACTTTTTGTTGAAATTCTTTGCGGGCTTGTTGAATTGCACGGCGTTGTTGTGGGGTGGCCCGTTGAATTTGTTGACGAAGTGGTTTGTTTGTTGGACGAGAATTCATGGAACGATTACTCAACATTCCTTGATCCATGCAAATTGATTGAAGCTGCGGTGGTACGTCGAAACAATCGACACGTAACGGACCGCGAGAACTCCAATATTGATTCATTGGCAACGGAAATGGTCGATTGATATTTCTTGGCGGTTGTGGCATCTCCGGCCGCGCTGGTGGGTCCACACGCCGAGGAGGTTCTGGGCGTACCACTTTTTCCGTTGGGGGGTTGCCGCGTGATGGTACAGTATCTATGATGCGTGTGTCTACTTGTGCAAATGCGATACTTGGGACGGCTAACAACAAATACATGTATTTCATAGTAGTGCTCCATATGGGAGGAAGGTAAAACTTATTTTTTTATCTTTTTCTTTGGGGGACCAACAACTTGCACAGTTGCAAATGTTTCTGGTACTTTCTCAAATCCTTGTGCGGCAAGTTCTAACTGTATTGCATCTATACACAATTTAGTTAGTAGTTTTTCGAACTCCGTAACGGTCGATTCTTCTAATTTTCGTGTGATTTCTATCTTCTGTGGATTTTTCCTGCACAATTCTTCTGTCCATGTAACAATGGGCCACAACAAACAATGTACCATTTCATGAATAGCAGTCTCTATAATTTCGTAGTGTGACAGTCGCCGGCACACCATTAGATTTGCTCGGATGGCGGCCTGCTTGTATTCTGGATATGCTTGGCAATCTGCGGCGCCCTTCATCTTCGATGGAAATCTAATTGCTATTTTCCACTCGCTGAGTCCGATAAGTGGTTGTGCAATTTCCACCGTCTTAATGAATAATTGTTTTTTAGTGATACGTTTAACTGTTTGCATAAACATCCCATTGAAAAGGGGAACTATAGTGGAATAATACCATCCAACGTGGTTTGTATGGTTTTTCGGCCTGCGTCTGAGCACTCATCATATAATTCCATAAGTGCCCATTCCAGTACCCATGTCCGTGTAAACAACTTCCTATTATATGTACGTTGCGTATACCATTTATATGTAAGTATTGCAATAATAATTAATAATAATATATTGGTTGCTAGCAAATAATTTAACATAGAGTATAGTCAAGTGTTGAATTTTAAATATACCACGGGTGCTCTTAATTGTCAACCCCCCATATTTAAGGTGCCCCCTTGACAAATCAAATTAATGTAACTATGTTTAAGATAACACTTACTAAACAACTGGAGGATACATGGATGATTTGAGATTAAACAAATACGTTGCTTATGTTAAATTGACTGTATTTGGTGAGAACGCAGAAGATGCAATATACTATGCTACTAGTGCACTTGATACATCGGACTTACTTGAACAGGATGGTGTAGTAGGCATTGAATTAACGGATGATGCGGATACAATTGAACTTGTGGAGGATGACGATGACGACTCAGGAGACGACACCGAAACTGGATATTAAGAAGGCGTTGCCTTTAATTTCTACCGTACTTGTGTTGGGATTGATGGCTAAACTAAGTGTAGTGGGATATACAAAATGGTCTGAATATAACGTGACACGAACGGCGGCCATCTGCCCGGCACTATTCAGTATTTCACGATCTGCACGTGATACCCTTATTGTTATGAAAGCAGAACCACTGTGCAATAATTATGTGTTGGTCAATTTGAAGTAAGTGTGTAGGGAATACTACTTATATGTGTAGGGGTTCTTATCACGTTAGGAGATTATTATGTCCAACCGTCAAACATTAAGGGCAGTAAGTAGTACGTTAGTGTTTATGTTAGGAACCATTGTAGGTGCCCTCATTGGGCATGCGGAGATGGATTCGTTATTTGACCATCGACATCTTTTAGTAATTCTAACTGCGTCTGCAGTATTTTTTTTAACAAACTATGTTCCGTTTGCCATTATTAAGTTTCGTCAATAAGGTTATAGCGTTACGTAACACTTATTGAGAAAAATTATGATGCCACAAGAATTTGAAACTGCTGTTTATGCGGCGGTGGCAGGACTTACAGTGGGTGGAATAATTAAATTAATTAACAAATTTATAGATTCGGATAAAACTGAGTTGTCTACTCACATTTTACTCAGAAAAGAATTGCGTGAAGAATTAGATGCCGTGAAAGCTGAATTGCATGACATTAAAATTGAATTGGATGAGTGGAAGCATAAGTATTTCCGTCAAATGCAACTCACAAATGAATTAAAATTAGAAATAATTACGTTAACCGATGATTTTACGGAACACAAAAAACGTACTGGCAGTTTTCTTATACCTGAAGAAGAGGTGGATTTACCACTTGACATTTAATATGTATAGATGTATACTACATCATAGGAGCTTACATGAGCGTGTTTGAAACGGTTGTGATAGTAATTGGCATAGTGAATGTGCTATTATTGATATTAACATTTTTAATGTATACGTACTTAGTGTCCGCAAAAATACACATAAGTCAAATGCATGCGGGGCTGGCATCAATACTAGGAAAAGTTATATCGTTGGAAGCAGTAACATCAAAGATGGGCGAAGGATTCACCGAGGTGATAGCATTGACAGAAGATATGCTAGGTCGATTGGGCATGGGAGCAGGTGGGTACAGCCACCAAGTTTATAAGACCAAAGATGGCAAATATACAGCAAAATCACTTGATGAATTATTAAATAAAATCAGAGAGGATGATGCGGAATCGGAATATTTTTCCGATGGTGAAATTAATAAGTTACGTAATATGTTTGAGGGAGATGATGATGATGAAGACACTCTTGACGATGAGAATTAATACACATATATGATTATAAAAGATAAGAATATTCAATCTTTGATTAAAAAGATTCAGAAGAAATGTGGAAATCAACCTATTACGAAGCGTAAGTATGTTGATACTTCTATAGTAGAAACCGAAGCAGCGGGTGAAGATGCAACGGATATTTTTAGAGAAATGAAAAAACTTTCATTTACAGAGTAAGCAGTATAAGGTAGTATACTACCTAAACAGTACCTACGTAGACAATCGCGATCATACAATTTAAATTTATTATTAATGCACAGGTTATTTTGTACAGTAAATTGTAGTACCCATAGGTCTACTTCTTATAAAATAAAAGAAAAAGAAGCAAAAAGAAAAGAAAACAACGTTATATTTTTAAAAACAGTTTAAAAACAGTTAAAGTAATGATACTTAAAGAGTTTAAAACAGGATGGCAGATAACGTTTGAAGAGCGTATTCAATTCTTATTTACGTTATGGCCAAATATTAAGTTAATAAGTGTTAATCGTAATCACGGTATGTTAAGAATTAAATTGGAAGCACTTGACAAACAGGTGCAGCATGTATTAGATTCCGTATCGTACAAGATTGAACGAGAGTCGGTTCACACCTGTGAGATGTGCGGCAATCGTGGAGTACGAAGAGAAGAATTCCTCTCAGAGCAAATGTGTCTCTGTTGGAAGTGTTACGCTCTAGAGGTAGATGCCATAGAAGCGAATAATAAATAATCACTGATAAGTGAGGCAGTTATGTTTTACGAGCACGATGATATCCAGCCCGCAGTTAATGTCGCAACGGAAATGTTCGGCAATGTAGGAAGAATGTTGTATGGTAAGAATGTATTGTACAACGTTACTCTCGCCACCCGTGAGTTCGGAAAAATCTGGTATGGTGACATGGATACGATTGCAATGAGTCCGCAGTCCCAGTGTAGCGTACTGAGTCAGCGTATTAATCAGACGGTGTATATGTTTAATAACAGTAATACGTTTGATTATACAACCGCAACAAAGTTTTCACCTACCACTTGACTTTAATGTAGTACTGTGGTATTATTATAATCGAACGTAAGTGAGTAAGGCATTTACGATTCTTCAATCCTTTCCTTACAAATTGTTTCTTTAACACAAGAGGTTTTATGGCTCGTAACAGTACCCCAGAACGGTTTATCGTAAAGACATATTCAGATGAAGAGTATGATCGTACCGTCAATCGCATGCGCACTTGGCTTTATAGTCTTGTTCGTCGTCGGGCATCAGGCACAGTCACCGCCGATGACGTACATACCTATCTCAATCGCGATGGCGTTCGTCCGCAGCAGGTTCGCACCAGACTCAGTTTTATTAACTCAGTTCTGCGCTCACCGAACTTTGAAGCTGCCGGTATGACTAGTTCTACCCGACCTGTCGCTCACGGGCGTGCAATTACGGAGTGGACTGCGTAAGTAAATTGAAGTTTTAAAATAACAACAGTATACTTATCAGAATAGAAATGGGGACTTCGGTCTTCATTTCTATTTTGTCTTTCGCAAGAGAATATATACTATGACTGATCGTGAACAATTAGAACGAGAAATTGACAGATTGAAATATGAACTATCTGTTACCATCCCACAGGAAATACAATCTGCCGTGGTGATGGGTGATTTAAAAGAAAATTCAGAGTTTTCTGAGATCGTAACTCGCCGGCAATTTACGAGTATACGTCTTAATCAATTAATACAACGCCTTACTGCATACAAACAGATTAATTTAAATCTTATATCCAGAGATACCGTAGGAATGGGTTCAATAATTACGGTCTATCATCTTGAGAGTGAAACTACGCAAGTATTTAAATTAGTATTAGCAGAAATTTCCAGTGAAGAATCCCCATTATATATAGAAATAACAGTAAAATCACCAGTTGGGAAATCTTTATATAATAAGTCGGTAGGCGACACTGCTATGGTGCCACTGCCCAGTGGAAAAGCTACTTATAAAATACTTAATTTATTGACTATCCATGATATTCAAAATGGTACTTGACTTTCACTTACCAACTATGTATATTAAATAAACACCCAGACAATATCATATATGAACACATCAAATAACATGCGCATATCATTAGAATTGGGACCGGCGACATTAATCTTTATATCTGAACTGGTCTTGATTGCATTAAAAATAATGGGTTACATATCGGTATCGTGGCCGATTATATTGATACCGATTATCGTGGTCGTTGCATGGACAACGTTAATGTTGTTATTTACATTATTGATGTCACTAAAAAACTATCTTTTCTAATAGGAGAAAATCATGGCAGTAATTACCATCGTAGGTGTAATAATCGTGTTGGCTGCAGTAGCGTGGGTTAAGAGTAATCACAAGGTAACAAAAAAGACACAGGTTGTTTCTTTAGATTCGGCCAGTGGACAATCAGATGGTACTGCCGGCAGCAGTGGAACTGATAGTACCTTTACTTCGAATACTGAAATTTAAATTAGTTCGGGCGTGACCTGGTTTCGACGGGGTGTGGATGATTAAGCTTTGTATCTCGTTTGGTAAGACGAGTAAAACAGACCAACAATTTCAAACGGCAACCAAAACTTAGCCTTAGCAGCCTGATCTGTTAGATCCGCTGCTTGACAAATTACTGATCCATATAAGGTATTTTGTAATCGAATATGGTATAACATTAGAAAATGAGTTGATATCTAATGCAGAATTCTTCAACTCAAAGCTGCGTGGGTTCGTCATTTGTTTAAACGTGGTGTAGTACAATAAAATGACTATATACATAAACACTTAGTAGGAAGCAATCTCGGACGCGGGTTCAAATCCCGCCACGTCCACTTAAAGGTTCATGTTAATAATTTGATGGAGTATCTATGTTCAAATTTATTCAACATTGGATCAACACCTTGATGGTATTAATATCAGCATCATCACGTAGGGAAGTTGTTGTAGGGCAGTATAATCTTTTAATGGACGAGCTTGGTCAAGCAAGTACATTGTCAGAATTGGTCAGTATTAAAAAACATATACTTACCCTTGACGCATCTATTAAAAAAATGGGTTCGCCGGAGTGGGCAACTAATTACACACGGTATTTGGATGCTCGGTGGAATCGACGATATAGACTATGGAAATCACGGGACTAAAATTATGCTAAAACGCCGTATTAAAAAGACATCACGGACGGAAGTGATGAAAACAACAGGCCGACAGTATCTTATATGTAAGGAATGTAATGACGAAGAAGTTTTGGTGAGTACCGACATCGGTATTGTCACGTGCGGTCGATGCGTACAACGAATGAGCGCTCCTCCTGAGAACAGACAGTCCGCAGTAAAATCGGATAAGCCACGGGGTTGGCATTTCAAGATGTATTTTGAACAGAACGGTGTGATATATTCCAAGGGTGAAATTGTCACAGACAAGAAGGAAATTGCTAAACTCAAGAAGGCAAGTACAGAAACTTTGCCCGTTAAAGTGAAGAAGTCTGCTGCAAAGGTAGTAAAAAAGACAACTGCTAAACGGAATAGTAAAAATGCTCGTACTACCAAATAAAAGTTCCGTTATCTGGGATAGATTTCTCGAAGAGAATCAAGCACTCGTATACAAATATATTGTACGTGAAATTAAACGAAATCTCACTACGGATAACGATATCATTGAATTATTTAAGTTCGAAGATGATTCCATGCATGCGTGGATTCCGAGAGATAAGGTGCTAAAAACACTTCAGAAAGCCATGAAAGTGTTCATTACCACAGAAGAATATGAATACGCCGGAAAAACCAATAACATCATCAAGTCCTATCATATTAATAAATTAATTAAGGACTCTACTAAATTAGAGGAGTAACTGTATGGGGTTTGAGACAACACGTTGCGTTGTTCTAAATTCTACGTATGAGCCAATAGACATCGTTACCGCACAACGGGCAATGATACTAATCTTACAGGGAAAGGCAATTGTTGTTGAAGAACATCCACATTTACTCGTGCGTTCTCCAAAAATAACATTTAAATTACCCGTCATGGTGGCGCTTAAAATGTTTGTACGTGGAAGAAAGATTTATAAGACGCCGGCGCCACTTAGCCAACGGAATTTATTTCTACGTGACAATTATACGTGTCAATATTGTAATCGTGCAAAGAAAGACTTTAACAGTTACGAATTTTTAACGCGAGATCACATAATTCCAGAATGTCGAGGAGGCAAAAGTGCATGGACCAATTTAGTAACGGCATGTTCAACGTGTAATAACAAAAAAGCATATCATGACTTGATAGATACGACATTGGTATTACAGAAAACTCCAACAATTCCTACTTTGTTTGAATTGTGGATGAAACGAAATCAAAATAAAATTCAATATTTAATTTAACACTCAAATAAAGGTTACTATGTTTACAATTACGAACACCGAAGAAAAAATTGAACAGGATTATGCAAAGTTTATGGAGTATATTGAGGCCGACCCTCGTGCAGATAAACTGAAGGAAATGTATGTTCCACTACAAGAGCAGTTGACTCTCGCCCCTGCTTCATCAAAACGACATTACCACAATGCATTTCCCGGTGGATACATTGACCATGTACTTCGTGTCACGGAAACGGCGTTGAAAGTTGCGTCACTTTATAAAAGTATGGAAGGTGATATTAATTTTACCAAGCAGGAATTAATTTTTGCCGCACTACACCATGATTTGGGTAAGCTGGGTAATCCAGATGAAGGTCCGCATTATGTTGACCAAGATTCCGATTGGCATCGTAAGCGAGGCGAACTATACTCAATTAACGAAAATCTTCAGTATTTTAATGTACCCGAACGGGCATTGTTCCTACTTCAGAAGTATGGTATTGAAATTACTCAAACCGAATGGTTGGCAATTAAGTTGTCAGACGGATTGTATGATGAAGGGAATAAAGCATATCTAAAAAACTTTGCAAAATATGCAATGAAAACTAATCTCCCGTACATTATTCACTGGGCAGATCACATGGCATGTCGTGTAGAAAGTGATAAGGGTAGATTTTAAAAACATGGGACAAAGGTAAGCAAAATGTTTATTTTTGTCCTTTTGTTTATACTTATTTTTGTGGGGATGTCTACGGAGTTCCTACGCACCATTATCCAACTGCGGAAATGGATACACAATATGGAGAAGTATTATGACGAGAAAGTGGACTATGCAAGCCGTACCAGCTACTGTAATTGCCAAAGAAATGGAGTTCAACCGAGAAAATTTGTTAACCTCGTTTGACAAGTTATTTGATGATGCATTTCGTGGAACATATCCAGATGTATACAAATTATTTGGAATTGACCCATTTAGTAAAACATCATACCCCAAGGTAAATGTGGTATCGTTTGAAAATAAAATTGAAATTGAAGCAGAAATTGCAGGATATACAAAAGATAATATTTCAGTACAGATCGAAGACAATGTGTTAAGTATTGTAGGAAAGGCTGCGGCCGCCGAAACAGACGATTCGTTAACGCATAAAGGTATACCAACCAAAGTATATATTCTTCGGGAACTGAAACGCAGTTCGTTTAGTCGATCATTTACATTGAATGATCAGTTGGACGCAGAAAAAATTGATGCTACTTTTAAAGATGGGTTACTCAAACTGGTTATTCCACGAAAGGTACAAATCTCACAAAGTAAAGTTAATACGGTTACAATTAAATAAAACCATTTAAATATGGAGGTTTAGTATGTGTGGATGCTTATTGTGCAGTTGCAAGTGTATTATTAATCCCACTGACGTAACTATCATCTAGGAGGTGATCTAACAGTTACGTTACGCCTAAAACTCTCTCATTTGGAGAATAAAACGCGGGTGAGGTTATTTATTCCTCATTCGCGTTTCTCAAATATATGAACACACGATCATCATTAATAGCAATTACATCATTGACCGCAACATTTGTCGCGACCTGTGCCGCAGTATTTTCAATAACGGGCATCGCGCACTTATTTGCAGGCGCTGCACTGAGCGTGGCAATTATGGCATCGGCATTGGAACTCGGTAAATTGGTGAGTATTTCTTTCTTATATCAGTACTGGAAGGAACTTCCTAAACTGTTGAAGTATTATTTATCCATTGCCGCATTCGTATTGATGATAATTACGTCGGCGGGCATTTACGGATATCTAACCGCCGCCTATGCAAAAGTTTCTGCGGAACCATTGCGGAAAACTGCCGATATTCAAACGGCAAATACAAGAGTTATCACCATCGAACAAGACATTACCCGAAAAAATAATCGACTAAATCAGTTGATTGGATTGCGCGCGCAGCAAGAAAATCGTTTGGATGGGCTGATTACCAAAAGTCAATCGGGTAACACTTCTACGATTCGTAATGCGCAGTCTACATTAACTGCGGCAGATAAAAGTGTAAAGGATTTACAAAATGAAATCACCGCTCTTTCAAGCGTTAGAGATAGTTTAAATACCATCAAAATCACCAAACAGGTAGAAATTGAAACGAACGGGGACATTGGTACATTTTTATATATTGCTAAGGCATTTAATGTTCCACTGGACACCGTAGTAAAATGGTTCACATTAATAATTGTATTAGTATTCGATCCATTGGCAGTGGCACTGGTTATCGCAGTTAATTTCCTATTAAAGAATAAACCACCGCATCAGACAGAAGTACCTCTAGAACCAACGACACCATATACTACGGACGAACCCTTTGAAGTGTATGTAGAGTCGCCCACAGAGGTTCCTACGACCGATGGGAACCAGCCGGCGACCGTATCGTGGTATCACGGCCGACATTTTGGATAACATCATCTCTTGACATTGCTCAATGAGTGTGTTATATTTAAGTATTCATACCAAAGGAGGTTACATGCCACACACTGTTGGTTATTGTTGTATTAATACTGTATTAAATAAACAAAAAATTACCACTGGTCGAGGCATGATTCAACGCACGTTCGAAGCTCGTGGACTTGCTTACGTATCTGAGATAGTATTAGCAAATGCAACTGATCTAGTGAAAATTATTCAATGGAATGAAGATCATGATATCAAGGTGTTCCGTATGGGTTCTGGTATTTTTCCGTGGGGCACTAAATATAATTTACATGATCTACCTAATTATACAAAAATTGCTAATACACTACGTATTGCTGGTGAGTTGGCAACCAGTTTCGGGCAACGCATTACTGCCCACCCCGATCACTTTGTAAAACTTGGTTCAAGTAAGCCTGCTGTTGTTGAGAATTCGATCAAAGATCTTGAACTTCATTCTACCGTATTTGATCTCATGGGTCTTACGGCAACTCCGTATAATGCGTTAAACATTCACGTTGGAATGAATTTCTCCGAAGAGGTGGCAGCTCGATGGGTTACCGCTTATAATCAACTGTCTTCAAATTGCAAAAGACGGCTAGTAGTAGAAAATGACGACAAAGCAGGATCGTTTTCTGTAATACAATTATTTACCTACCTTTACGCAAAACTTAATATTCCGATCACATTTGATTACTTTCACCACCAATTTCACCCAGACGGACTATCTACACAAGATGCCGCAGAACTGGCAGTAACTACATGGCCTGAGAATATTACTCCACTGTTTCATTATAGTGAATCTAAAAATCTTAATGAAGGTGTAACTGGTAATCCTCGTGCGCATGCAGATTATGTGTTTAATAAAATTGATGATTTTGGACTGACATTGGATATTGATCTTGAAGCAAAAGCAAAAGAAAAAGCACTATTTAAATATCGGAGTTTTGTATGATTTCTTGGGCAATCTGTACACACAATGAAGGCGATTACATTCAGACATTATTGAATCAACTCATTCCATTTTGTAATGAAACGGGTGATGAAATTGTTGTTGTTGATGATTATTCCACCGATGAATTTACTTGTTCACTATTGAATGCCTATGCAAGTAGTGGGGATATCAAATTAATTCAGCATAGTTTAAATGGAGATTTTTCCAGTCACAAAAATTTTCTAATTGAGCAATGTTCTGGAGAATATATTTTTCAAATTGATGCGGATGAAACTTTGCATGCAAATTTACTACACCATGTTCATGATATTGTTGGGCATAACCCAGACATTGATCTATTTTTTGTTCCGCGCGTTAATGTAGTAACGGGATTGACCGATGAAGATGTTCAACGGTGGGGCTGGCAGGTAAATGAATATGGGTGGGTGATGTTTCCAGATCACCAAACCAGATTGTTTAGGAACACTCCCGATATTCGTTGGCAAAATAAAGTACACGAACGTATTACGGGATACAAAACCTCCGCACCCTTTCCCGACGAAGAAGAATGGGCAATCTATCATGTGAAGGATATTTCGCGCCAACGTGCACAGAATGAATTTTACAGCACGTTATAAAAAGAGAAATTTTATGCAAAAACATATCACATTTATTATAATTTTACTTGCCGCAGTATATTGTGCAAGTGAAATTCCAACATTTACAATGGCAAAGCTTCCAAAGTCAAAGCCAACTCCCATAGAACAATTTATGGGGAAAGTATCGGATATTGAAAGTCAAGGAAATTATAGAGTGGTCAACCGATATGGGATGATGGGCAAATATCAATTTAGTCCAAGTACCGTTCGTGCACTTGGATTTAGAGTATCCAATCAACAATTCCTAAAAAATCCAGATCTTCAAGACAGCGTGATGTTTGCTTATATGAAAGCAAATTATCGTGAGTTGAGACATCTCATTAACAGATACGATGGAAAAACAAAACATGGTATCAAGATTACCCGAGCAGGAATTCTTGCTGGTGCACATTTTGCTGGCAGTGGAGGTGTTGCTGCCTACTTGACTTCTGATGACGAACGTGGTATAATTGATGGTAACGGCACATCAATACGAAAGTATATGTCATCGTTTAGCAATTTTAAATTGCCACCACTATCATTATAGGAAAGATTATGACAATACTAGTAGTATCTTTATTACTTGCAATATTTGTAGCAATGGGATATGTAATTTTTAATTTATCAAAGAAAATTACATTATACGAGCAAACTATACAACAATTTTATGAAGATACAAGTATCGTATTGCATACGATGCGTGTATTAGACGAAAAACAAATGTTTGAAACCGACGACGAAGTGGGCACATTATTTCAGCAATTAACTGATATAATTGACGTACTGCGTCCACTTTTATATGGAACCACTGATGACAAAAACTAAGAAAACTGATTTAGAAGTGCGCAGAGCAAAATTGGGAAAGATGTACTTTACCCCAGATACGGAACGAGCAATTGTTGAATATAATAAATCGACAGATCAAGATGAACGAAATACCATATTTAGAGAACGAATACATGCACCAGTTGATAAATTAGCAGAAAATATTATTAATCGGTTTAAATTTCCATATATGAACGCCAACTTTGAAGATGTTAAAAATCAAGTGGTGTCTTTTTTAGTATTAAACCTTCACAAGTTTACTGAAGATAAAGGAAAGGCGTTCTCGTATTTCTCCGTGGTAGCAAAAAACTACTTGGTATTACATAATAACAATTCTTATCGCGATGAATTGCGATCATCTTACTTAGTAGATTCATCTAATGATGAATCATTTATGTTGGAAGAAGTCTTGACAACAAAGCCCGACGCAGAAACTTCCCACCGTGATACGAGTGATTTTGTACAACTCTTAGTCCAGTATTGGGATTTTAATTTAGACCGCATTTTTAAGAAACAACGTGATAGAGAAATTGCCAACGCCGTTGTTGAACTACTAAGACGGGCAAACTCCATAGAAAATTTTAATAAGAAATCCTTATATGTACTTATTCGTGAAATGACCAATAACAAAACGGTTCATATTACGAAAGTTATCAATAAAATGAAGATTCACGTATTAAAGCAAATGAAGGAGTACAGAAAATCTGGATACTTGGTCGATCCCTCCATGCTTTTCGTCTATAACTCGGAAAAGTAACTATTTATCTAGTACACCGTATTGCACGGCTAGCTGGAAAGAGTAGTACAACACGAGATTCATATGGCAATACAGCTAGACGAACAGACAGCAGTAACATTACCCTTGAAAACAGCAATCATGCTAGCCTTTGCATTGGTTTCTGCAACATTATTTGTATTTCATATTGA